>Ga0123357_10001237_pt1 | contig 26830 bp, 13 predicted proteins | sample TergutEmb28metaG_FD_89873 | JGI IMG/M metagenome (GOLD analysis project Ga0123357, IMG submission 89873) | Embiratermes neotenicus P4 segment gut microbial communities from Petit-Saut dam, French Guiana - Emb289 P4 | ecosystem: Host-associated > Arthropoda: Insects > Digestive system > Gut ...
GTTCCGGGAAGTTGCGGGCCAGCACGGTCATATGCAGGGATCGTGCGGCAAGCCTGTCCCAGGGATAGCGGTCGGAGTCCGTCAGAGGCGCGGCATTGAAACCCTGGATCAGCGTCCGGGCTTTGTTGTCCAGTTTGAGCATGCGACAGGTTCCGGCCATGAGGCTGGCGGTTACGTCCTGCAAGGCTTCGGGATGGTCTTTGGCGAACTCTTCCAGCATTTCGAGCTGCTGGGTGACTATGCGTCCGCTTCGGGTCAGGAGCCACACGGCATAGGCCTGGGCGCGGGCTTCGTGCAGGCGGTTGGGACGGGCGTTCAGCGAACGTTCCAGACAAGCGCGCAGCCTGTCTTCGAGCCAGTTGGGCGCGGGCAGGCCCGCTTCCCGCACGGCCAGCAGAAAATCATAGGCATAGGCGGTGAGCAGCGGATCCGGCTCTGCGCGCGGCCAGGCGGACAGACCCCGGAGTTCGTAAAGACGCTCGTTGATCTCGGACACCACGGCGCTGATGAGTTTTTCCGCTTCGCTGCGGACAAGTTCCGGTTTTGCGGCGTTGCCCTTCAGAAGCTCCGGGCGGGAGAGCAGCACAGCCCAGGGGAAGGCCCGGCTGATGCGTTGTTCCGTGCATCCGTAAGGGTAGGCCGTCAGCCAGCGTACAAGCCCTTGCACGGCGGGCAGCGGCAGGGCCGAGACCGAGGCCGTGCTTGCGGCCAGATGCGGGTACAGCGTACGCGGCACGTCAATGAACATGGACTCCGTGGCATAGCCCCCTTGCAGGCTGCTGATAAGCGGCGTGGGCGGACGCACGGAAAGGCTTGCTTCGCGCACGGTGGGGGTTTCCCCCTTCTGTCCGGCTGTAAAACGCACCCGGGCTTCGCCAGGATGATCCAGCGCCTTGAAGCGCAGGGGAAGCACGGATTCCGCGCTTGGGGGAATTGTTACGTTTGCGGGGGCTGTTTCTTCCACATGCAGGGCTTGCCCCGCGTCGAGGGCGAGGGTGAGTTCCATGGGGGCTTCGGTGGTGTTGGCAAGCGCCACGGCGGCGGCGAAGCTGTCGCCCGGCGCGGCCAGCACAGGGAGCTGCGGCGTGATGATCAGCGGTGCGCGCACGGTGGTGGAGCAGTGTACGGCGGACGCTTTGCCCGCATTGGCCCCTACCGCCATGATGCGCACCTGGCCGTTGTAATAGCCGGGAACCTTGAAGCTGACCGTGCGCGCCTGTGGGCCGACATCCGTGATGCCGGACCAGAATTGCAGCGGAGGTTCGCTTTTGCGGCGGAAGGGATTGTGGAAGCGCCCGCCGGGGTTCGCCAGGTCCCCCCCGAAAGCGCTGATGCGGCTTTGCAGGCGGGCGTAGTCCGGCATGATCAGATCCAGGGCGTGCAGGGTTTCCACTTCCAGGGCTCTGTCGCGCAATAAATAGTCCAGGGGGCTGGGGGTGCGGAAGCGCGTAAGCTGCAGCACACCTTCATCCACGGCAAAGAGCAGGACTTTTCCCGCCTCCCGCGCGCGCAGTTCTACCTGTATCTCCTCGCCGGGCTTCACCAGTGCCGGGGCTTGCGCGGAAAGTCCCAGATCCCGTTGCGTAACGCCGATACTGACAGGCGCAAGGGCGACGAGCTGGGGTTCCATATAGATGTCGTCGGAATGCATGGAACGGGCGAAGCTGAGGTTCACATAGCCCCGGCCCTCGAAATCGGCAGGAATGGCGAGCCGTTGCACACTGTCGCCGCATTTGGCCTGGAACCAGGCATGGGCCGCGACGCCTTCACGTTCCAGGGTCAGCAAGCCCGTGCCGTCAAAGGGCGTTGTGATGAACAGTTCCATCACGTCGCCGGAGGCGTAGTCTTGCTTGTCGGGACGCATCATCAGCTTGCCGGGGGCCGGCCCGTCCTCGACGCCCTTGACGCGCAGGGCGTTGCCCGCCACCGTGAAGGGGACGGAAGCCACCTGGCCGCCTTGGGCATTGTAGACGGAAAGCACGAAATCGCCGGGCGCGTCCGTGGGCAGCGTGAAGCGCAAGGGGGTTTTATCCTGCCCGAAGGTCAGGTCCCGGCGCCTGAATTCCTTGTCCACAGGACTGGAGTCGTAGCGGTAGCGGCCTGTTTTGTCCCGCACCAGGCTGCTCACGAAATGACGCTGAGAGACGACAAAGGTGAGCGGCCCCGGTTCATGAAGACTGAGATCCGGCGCCAGAGCCACGAAATCAAGAGAACATTCCCGGCCCTGCGGGATATAGCCGAGCTGCTGCTTGGCGCGGTAGCCCACGGCGTAGTCCATCGACGAAAGCAGGATGCCGGAACGCATGCTGACCGCGCGTCCGCCGCCGGGTTCAAAACCCTCGGCCAGCAGGTTGAGGCGGAAGGCGCCGGCCGCGACCTGATCCAGCGGCAGGGGGAAGCGTGCCTTGCCGTCCGCATCGCTCGCGCTTTCCGGCAGGCTGTGGGTCCGGGGTTCGCCGCTGTACGGGACGGCGTCGTAAAAGACATAGTCCTCATAGCCGGGAAAATGCAGCAGCGCGGGGGTGATTTCGTATTCCACGCGCATGCGGCGATCCGCTGCGGGCAGGCCGTAGAGATTGCGCAGCAGCAGTTCGGCGCTCAGTCCCTTGGGGGAGGCCCAGCCTTTGTCCGCCTTGGCGCTGAAACGCAGGTTCAGTTGCAGGGTGTCGGGCTGGAATTCCTCCACCCGCGCCGTTGCCGATCCGAGCACCAAGGCGGAATCGCCAGTGCCGAGCAGGACGTCCAGGCGGTAGCGGCCGGCAGCCGCCGATTCCGGGGCAGACCAGGCAAATTCCGCCAGACCCTCCGGCCCCGGCGTAAAGGCGCGTTCCACCAGTTTTTTGCCGCCAGGCGCCCACAGCGCGAAATTAAGCGGAAGATCCTGCGGCCAGGCGCTCCAGTCCGCCGTGCGAAGGATGCAGCCGAAGCGCAGGCTTTCGCCGGGCCGGAAGATGCCGCGCTGGCTGAAGACATAGGCGTTCAGGCCGTCGCCGCCGCGTTGTCCGGCCGTGGCGAAGCCGCTGTAGTTCACGGTACGGCTGTGGTCGTTCAAAGGCAGGTACGCGAGGTCGCCCTCCAGGCGCGCCGTTACAGCCAGGGGCGCTTTTTCCCGGTCAAGTCCCTTGAGGGAAGGCAAACGGGCGCGGCCCGTTTCGTCGCTCCGCGTGGACGCGACCGGCAGCCCGTTGAGCCCCAGCACCTCCACCACAGCGCCGGCCACGGGCGTTCCCTTGGCCAGAGAGGCCACGAACACATCGCGGCTGCCGTCCGCAGCCTTCTTGATCACCATGCCGAGATCCGTCACCAGCACACAGCGGACGGCGCTCGCCACCACCTTGTCGCCGACAAGCCCTTCAAGGTGGACAAGCAGCAGGCCGCGGGCCGGATCACTCTGCGATCTTTTCAAAAGCGGCGCCAGATCCAGTACGCTGAACTGCGGCGCGCCGGGCGATTTTTTGGCAAGTTCAAGCTCCCCGCGCGCCACCGGGCCGGCTGTGTAGCGGGCGGCCCACACATAGTTGAACGCGCTGTTGTCGTCGAGAAGCCGCGCCAGCATGCTCGGAAGCGCCTGGGTGACTTCCCAGCGGATGAGGTCGAGTCCTGAGGCGTGCAGGCCGAGTTTTTGCTCGCCCTCCAAGGGCAGGACGTTGCCGGGCTGGAGGAAATGCAGTTCCGGCTGCATGGCCGGAATGCGCAGCACCGCTCGGCGTTCCTGCCCGAGCTTCAGGCCGGACTTGGAAGTCAGGTCCGCAGGCAGAACGACCTGTATATACGATTTCGCCTCCACAGGCAGGCGGAAGCTCAGTTTGCCGCTAAGCGCCGTCTGTTCCCCGGCGTTTTCGAGCGGGACGGGCCTGCCTTTGGACAGGTCCTCGGCATCTATGACCGGCGCCCGATCCCAGGCAAAAGCTTCCTTCGCTTCCGGGCTGCGGGCGCGGGGCAGTTGGATGACGCGGATTTGTTTGCTGATCTGCTCAGGATCGAGCAGCAGGTTGCTGGTCATGTTCAGGCGGTATTCCCGTTGCAGGCGTTCATTGTGCACTACGGCGACTTCCAGGTCACTCATTTGCAAAAGCCCTTCCTTGCCGCCGACCAGGTACACGCCTTCCACCGGCTTTTTGGGGTATACGACGTGTCGCCCTTTTTCTTTGAGAAAGAGCGGCAGGCCGGGCACACTCACACGCATCCGCGTCGCTTTTTTGGAAAGTTCCAGCACACGGGTGTTGATGGTCAGCTCCGTGGCGTTGTGGTTCCAGATGCATTCCGGCGCGGCCAAACGCAGTCCGGCGGCAGGGTCGACGGCATCCACACGGATGCCCTGCGCCTTGCTTGTATCGGCGGAATACAGGAAACGCACGGTATGCGTGAGCACATGCTTCGCGTCCGGGCCAGGATCGACAAAGACCGTGTATGTTTCTATGCTTGCCGCTTCGGGCGGCGTATGCATGGTGAGTTTGGGAGAACGCAACGCGGTGTTGGCGGGCAGGACGCCGCCGGGAACGTGGATCTGGAAAGCGCTGTTCGGGGGCCAGGCCTTCTCCGGCGTGAAACGGAGCAGGTTGTCCTCCTCCCAGCGCCATTCGCCCGGATGCGGAGGCGAAAGACGCACGCCGTCCGCAATCTGCCCGGACATGCCCGGCTGCGCGGGGCATTCTCGCAGCCAGTTTTTGCCGTAGGCTTTGCGGCAGGCTTGTTCGTCGGCAACAAACGCGAGCTCAAGAGGGGCGAATCCGTCTTCCGGATCCGTGACCTGGACGTCAAGAAACACCGAAGGCTGTTGGGCGCCCTGAACACCGGACGCGGCAAGCGGCACACACAAGCAGACGTAGAGCATAAAAGGCAGAAAGCGGAACATGGATACCCCCTTGTATGGGCGCAATGACTTCTCACACACGTACACGCTCTTGCCCGGCAAAACAAGGGAGCGCCCGGGAGCGCCCGGAACAACCGTTGCTTGTGCGCCTCAGCTTTTTCTGCTACCTCGTAGAAAATTGCATGTCGGCGCGCAAGCCGCAAGGAATAGTATGGACTTGAATTTTTTTGACATAGCCTTACTTCTTCTTCTTCTGCTTTTTCTCCTGCGGGGGGTGATGAACGGATTTTTGGCCGAGTTTTCCAGCCTGCTGGGCCTGTTTGGCGGGCTGTGGTACGCGAATTACGCGTATACAGACCTCGTCCCGTACCTCGCGAACGTGATCAAGAACGCCTTCTGGCGTGATCTGGCCGCCTATGGGCTGGTCTTCGTCTGTGTGCTGGCGGCGGTCGCGCTGCTGGCCCGAATGGCATCCAAGGCTTTTTCGCTTATCGCGCCGCCCTTCCTGGACAAAGGCTTGGGGGCGATGCTGGGATTGGTGCGAGGCATGGCGGTATGTTCCGTTTCTCTCGTGTTGCTCCGTTACTTTCTGCCGGACATGCATTTTTTCAATAATTCGCTCGTCACGCCCTGGATGGGGCCTTTTTTGAACTTTGCCAGGGCGTATCTGCCCGCCGGCTTAGTTTAGGCACACTGTTATGAAGACATCCCCCCATGCGGCGCTTGACGCTCTGTTCGGCGTGATTGACCGTCTCATCGGCCAGGACGGCTGTCCCTGGGATAAAGAACAGACGCCGGAATCCCTGGCTGATTATTGTATTGAGGAAAGCTGCGAACTCGTTGCGGCGATCCGTGCCGGCAAGCTGCGGGACGTGCGCGAGGAACTGGGCGATTTGCTTTTTTTGCTGCTGTTTTTGTCGCGCCTGTACGCCGACAGGGAAGCCTTCACGCTGAAAGACGCGCTGGAAGCCAGTGCCGAAAAGATGATCCGCCGCCATCCCCATGTTTTTGGCGATACGCGTTTTAACGACAAGGAAGAGCAACTGCGCGCCTGGGAGCGCATCAAACGCGACGAGAAGGCGGACGGGGAAGAGCCCGGAGGCATTTTTGCCGGCCTGCCCGCCGCTCTGCCTTCGTTGATCAAGGCCTACCGTATCCATTCCAAGGCTGCGCGCACGGGCTTTACCTGGCGCGAAGATGAGGAAGTGGAACGCCAAGTGGAGGCCGAATGGCTGGAATTGCTGGACGCCGGCCGGCAGGGGCGGGATGCGCAAAGCCGGGAACTGGGCGATTTGCTTTTTACGATTGTCGAGTTGGGCCGCCGTAAGGGCATCAAGGCCAATGAGGCGTTGGATCACGCCATGCTCCGCTTCCTGGCGCGTTTTGAAGCCATGGAAAAGCTCACGCGCGAGCGCGGCCTGGACTTTGCCGCACTGCCCTTGGACGACAAGGATGTGCTGTGGAACGAGGTGAAGGCGCGGGAAAACGCGCAGGCTGGGGATAAAGCCAAGCACTGACAAGCATCTCAATAGCCTATATGTTGCGAAACAGCTTGCAGCTCTATAGTTTTTTGGAGCAGTGCCGAAAAATTCAGAAAGGGTAACGTGCATTTTGCAGGAGGCGTCATGACCACTAAATACAAGGTGATAGTTGGGTTTTGCAGCATGATAGTCATTTTGGCCGTTGTATCCGTTCTGGGATACAAAAGCCTGGGCGACGCCTTGGCGGGATTTAGCGAATACCGCAGGAGCGCTCTGTTGAATGTGCGGACCAGCGATGCGATGACCAGCATCAACGAGGCGGGCAGCGCGATAAATCTGTTTCTGGATAACCTTGATGAAAAGGCCATGAAAGAGGCTGACGCCGCCTTGGATGCGTTCGAAGACAATCTTGCGAAGGCCGTACGAGACATAAAAAACAAGGCAAGTATCGAGACCGTGGAGAGCCTCCGCAAAGCGGGACGCACGGTCAAGGAAAATCAGAACAAAATGCTGGGCGATGTCAAAAAGATGCTGGAGTTGTACCAGACAAGGGTGCGCCCCGACAGCGAAGCCATGATGGAGATGCTGGGTTCCATGGCGACGGTCGCGCACGGGGCCGGCAATGTGGATATGATGCTTGCCATCACCCGGGTGGAGACTGAATACGCCCGCATGCTCTTCGCCGTGGGGCGTTTTCTCTTTTCACGCGACGAGGCGGACTTGAAGATCATTTCGGAAGGCATCGCCCGCATCTTGCCTCTGCTGGCAAACATGAAAGAACTCATCCGTGTGCAGCAGACCCATGAAGTCCACGGCAAGCTGGTGTCTGCGGCCAAGGATGTGTCTGACGCTGTAGCTGAAATGAGCAAGGCGTCCAAGACCGCCAACGACGCCATACACGGGGTACGTACGCTCCGCCTGTCCATAGCCAGAGACCTTGATAATCTGAGCAAGCGCTATGACGATCAGATGGAGACCAGCGGCAAAGTCATCAGTACGGCGGCTGAAGACGGGCAGAGAAACCTGCTTGGCGGCAGCATCGCCGGCTCGTTAGTTGCTGTGGCGCTTGCCGCATTGATCCTTTTGGGACTTATCCGCGTACTGACCGAACTTGCCGCCCACGCCGACGCCATTGCGGAAGGCAATTTCACCCACCAGGTGAAAACACGGGAAAAAGGGGAAGTCGGCGAAGTGATACATGCCATGCGGGCTATTCCGGATATGCTGAAAGAACTTATCTCCGAGGCGGACGACTTGGCCAACAGAGTTTTTGTCGGGGACTTCCGGGCCAGACCCGACGCTACGGCCTTCCCCGGTTCCTTCAAGGATCTGGCCCAGGCCATCAGCACGGTGAGCGACGCGTACACGAAAACCCTTGACGAAATCCCGCTTGCCATCTTCACGGGCGACATTGATAATAAGATGATCTACCTCAACAACCTCACCAAGACCGTTCTCGGCGGAGACAAGGCCGGTCGGCGCTGCGATGCGTGTTTCAAGACGCCCAAATGCAACACGGATGCCTGCTTCGCGCAGGTCTGCAAGCGCAGCGCAAAACCGACCACCGGCGAAGTTGCTATCTTCCCCGATAGCGGCAAGAACCTGGAACTTTTCGTCACCACCCTCCCGCTGTTTGACAAGTCGGGCGCCATGCGGGGATACATGGAAATCTGTTCGGACATCACTGAATCCAAGGCCCAGCAGCGCGCGATTGCGACGGCTATCGGCGAGGCCGGCGTCATTTCCGACCGCGTCGCCGCCGCGTCCGAAGAGCTCTCGGCGCAGATCGAGCAGGTTTCGCGCGGAGCGGAAACGCAGCGCGACCAGGTGGCATCCACCGCCAGCGCCATGACCGAGATGAACGCCACCGTGCTCGAAGTTGCCAGAAGCGCAGGCGAAGCGTCCGAACAGAGCGACGGCACCCGTCTGAAAGCGCAAGAGGGCTCGGAACTTGTCAATCGGGTCATGGCGGCCATTAATGCGGTGAACGAGGTGGGGCAGCATCTGCAGGAAAATATGCAGGGATTGGGCACACAGGCCGAAAGCATCGGCAATGTGATGAATGTGATTTCCGACATCGCGGACCAGACGAACCTGCTGGCGCTGAACGCGGCCATTGAAGCCGCCCGGGCCGGCGAAGCGGGGCGCGGTTTCGCGGTTGTCGCGGACGAAGTCAGGAAGCTTGCGGAAAAAACGATGCAGGCAACCCAGGAAGTGGGCGTTTCCATCAACGCGGTGCAGCAGTCCGCGCGGGTCAACATTGAAGAAGTGGGCAAGGCCGTTACCAGTGTGGCCGAAGCCAACAGGCTTGCCAATTCCTCCGGCGAGGCTCTCAAGGGAATCGTGAGTTTGGCCTCCGCCACCTCAGCGGTCGTTGCATCGATAGCGACCGCAGCGGAAGAGCAAAGCGCGACCAGCGAGGAAATCAACCGCTCCGTTGAGCAGGTCAACAAAATAGTCGCGGAAACCTCCGAGGGCATGGTGCAGTCCTCCTCCGCCGTGCACGATCTCTCCCGCATGGCCCAAGAACTGCGCCGCGTCATGGAAAGCTTGAAGTAAGGGTTGAGCATGCGCCCCGCCCGTAAACTCTGTTTCACCCTCAGCCTGATGCTTGTGCTGCTGCTGTACGCGGTCATGACCTCGGGCCTTGGGCAATGCGCCTTATGCGACTGCAAGGCCTTTGCGGGCAGTAAAACCACGAACTGGTGGTGCTCCTGCAAGCACCATTATGATCAGCATTACAACAACAAGAAAGGGCCTCCTGGCGGATTGCAGTCTTTGACGCGTTGGGAGGGCGTCTCGTGCTTTGTCCGTTGACCGTCAGCGTTGAGGAAGCGGGCCAAAAAATGCTGCACTTTCTTGTCCGCAGGCTGGGTCTTGCCCGGAGCATGCTCCATCAGTGGATCCGCACCGGACAGGTACGATGCAATGGTTCGCGCGTGAGAGCCTTTGACCGCCTGGAGACAGGGGATAGCATACGTGTGCCGCCTTTTGCCCTGCGCATGGCTGCCGTTGCGGAAACAGGCCCGCTGTGCGGCCGGCCCTTGCCTGACATTGTGGCGGCACTGCCCGGCCTGCTGGTTTTGAACAAGCCTGCGGGATTGCCCGTACAGCCCGGCAGCGGCCATACGGACAGCATAACGAGCCGCCTTGCCGCGCATTTCGCGCATCTGCCGTTCAAGCCCACGCCTGCGCACCGCCTGGACAAGGACAGTTCCGGCTTGCTGCTGGCGGCGACAAGTTATGAGCGCTTGCGCGCCCTGCACGATGCCTTTGCGCGGCGCAGCCTGAAAAAAAGCTATCTGGCCTGGGTGGAAGGCGTATGGCCGGAAAAGGGTCTATGCACACTGCACGATCTGCTGGAAAAAACGGACGGGGCAGACCGGGAGAAAGTCCGGAGCGGCAGAGGCAGGGAAGCCCTGTGTGAGGCGCTTTGCCTTCGCAGGGACAAAGAGCGCAGCCTGTTGCGCATCAACCTGATCACCGGGCGTACGCACCAGATACGGGTACAGCTTTCCACGCGGGGACATCCCGTCTGCGGGGATGTGAAATACGGTGCGCATCCGCGCCGGGGCGGCCTGCTCCTGCACGCTTTCAGCATGGAATTGCCGGAGGGGGAATGTTTTGCCTGCCCGCCGCCCTGGACAGGGACATGGGCGGTTCCGCCTGAGCTGCTAGCCTGACACAAGATATTTTTTCAGTTCCGCGATAAGCAGAGCAAGATCAACCGGCTTGGCGATATGGCCGTTCATGCCGGAGGCCAGGCAATTGTCGATGTCCTCGCGGAACGTATTAGCCGTCATGGCGATAATCGGCACCGTGTCCGCCCCCGGCAAACCTGACGCGCGTATGCGCCTGGTCGCCTCATAGCCGTCCACGTCAGGCATATGGATATCCATCAGGATGGCATCGTAGTCCCCGGGGGCAGCGGAAAATGCAGCCACCGCCTTTGCGCCGTCAGCGGCAAACACCAGATCTACGCCGGTGTCTTCAAGCAGTGACGATAAAATCTCGCAGTTGAGATCGACATCCTCCGCCGCCAACACGCGTTTTCCCGCAAAAAGCGGAGCGCCGTCCTGCGCCTGCCCCGTTGCATCCGCAAGCGCGGCAGAGTCACCCGGCGCGACCGGCGCCTCTTCCCGAGCGCCTGTTTTGGCCTTGATCTCAAAGGTGAACACAGAACCTTTGCCGAGTTCCGATTCAAGCCATATGCGGCCGTCCATCATATCGACGATACGTTTAGCTATTGCCAGCCCCAGCCCGGTCCCGCCGAATTTGCGGGTAAAACCGCCGTCAGCCTGTTCAAACGACGAAACAAACAGGCGCTTCTGCTGCTCTTCAGCTATGCCGATTCCCGTATCTTGCACCACAAAACGCAGGGTGCATATTCCATCCTCTTCGGCAATCTTTCGTGCGCTGAACGATATGGCGCCCTGTTCCGACGTAAATTTTACCGCGTTTGAAAGGAGAATTGCGATAATTTGCGCCAGACGCTGTTCGTCGGAGATGATGGCTGCGGGTATCTCTCCGTCAATATCCAGCGATAGGGTCTGTTTCTGTTCTTCAACACGGAAATGTAAGGAGTTGATGACGTGTTGCACCATCTTTGTAAAATTGAATTCACTGAACGACAGTTCAAACTTGCCGGCCTCAAGCTTGGACATGTCCAGAATATCATTGATGACGCCGAGCAGGTGTTGCGAAGCGTCGCTAATCTTTTCCAGGCAGTGCGCCGTGCGTTCAGGATTGTGCGAAGCTTTTGCCACAGTTGTCATGCCGATGACAGCGTTCATCGGGGTGCGCATTTCATGGCTCATGCGGGCAAGGAATTCGGACTTGGCGCGATCTGATCGTTCGGCCAGTGTACGGGCGCGTTCAGCTTCATGTTGGGCGAGTATGATTTCGGTCATATCCGTACAGAAAAGCATGGTCCCGACGGCTATTCCGCAATCATCCAGTATGGGCGTCACCTGAATGCGATAATGGCGCGCATTGTCGTCCCTGCCGAAAGCAATCTCGTGTTCGATCTCTGATGAGAGCTTATCCGTCATGGTTGCCCGCATCAGTTCCTCCATAAGCTGCAAAAATTCAGCATTTGCCACAGGAGCGAATAATTCGCCAAAGGATTGATTTCGGATGCTGTCGTGATTGTCCAGCTTGCTGCGACGCAGATAGGCTTCGCTCGCGGAAACGACTTGCCCGTTGCTGTCAAACATCAGAATGATATCCGGGCAGTTGCTCAACAGGAGATTGACATAGCGCTGCAGCTTGGATTTTGCGTCCTCCTCCGCTTTGCGGCGTTCCTCCAACTGCTCCACCATCGTGTTGAAGGCTACGGCAAAATTCCCCATAAAAGCAATACGTTGCTTGTAGTCTCCTTTGGCCACCTGTTGGGACTGCCATGTTAAATGCTGCAGCGTCGAATGAAGCGCCTTCAGGGGCGCGGCCAGTTCATTGCCGCGCGACGGCAAGGGTCCGTTCAGGTTCCCTTTGGACAGCGCTTGGGCAAGATTTCTGGTTTCAGCAATACATCCCGCAAGATAGCGAAGAGCCTCCCCCAAATCACGAAATTCATCGGGCAAACTCTCCACATCCAGCGCAGCGTGCGTCGGGTTATAGATGACATCACGCAAATACTCAAAAAATACTTTTGCAACCGGATCCACAATAGCTGCTTTACCTTCTGCGTCGCACGAACCAAGCCAAAGGCGTTCTTCCGGGCCTAGGCTATAACAGAGCCCTTAAAACGGCATACTCGGTCACCGGTGGCCCAGCAATCCACCTCGCGGACGTCATATTTCTTGCCTGTATACGCCTCAAGAATGCCGGCAATAAAACCCTCGTCGTAACTGCACACGTTTTCGTTGGTGACGGGCAAACCGCTGCAATCCAAATCCTGTCCCACAGTGAGTACGATGTCGCCTGTTTCGGCGTCAAACGCTTCCATACGCAAAATACCAACCTTCAAATTTTCCAATATGGTCTGCAGGTTTGCCAGAAACGTGTTAAAATCCACTTTCAAGTCCAAGGTATTTTTGGCAAATTCCGTTCCGGCCAAAAATCCGGCATCGCGAAAATAGTCATTGGCCTGTTCTCCGCCGTGTGCCTTGGTCAATACATCCAACATGGTATATTGCATCAGGCGGTACACAAGCACAGGCATGTTTTCGCCCATGTCTCCACGGCCTTCCTTGATATTGTCGAGGATGTCCCAAGAAAACACGTTATGGGTGGTGTGCTTGAAAAATACATTACTCATCAGTCTATCTCCCTCAGGCATAAAGTTTACCTGAATCTGCGTTATTTGCGACAAGAACGCAAGAAAGAATTCTGCTTCACGCCTTATATTTCATGCCTGGCAGGCGTAGCGCCAGTGCTTGCAATTCAAGCTGCACAAGGAGAGAACTGAGCCGCGCGACGGGAAGATGCAGATGGTGGGCCAGTTCGTCAATATGGCAGGGGCCTTTTTCGCGCAACACGCGCACGATGCGCCCGAAGTCTCCTTCCGGCATTTCCGGTTCGGCCTTGGGAAGTTCGCGCGGCGGCATCGCGTTGCGTGCCGGCCGCGTTGCGGGCTGCTTGGGGGCGTCCGGTTTTTTTGCCTGGGCAACAGCGACTGGCGCGGGTTCTTGCATGCCATAGTCCCGCAACTGAGGCGCCAGGTCGCGCAGAATGTCTTCAGCGGCAAAAACAGCGCACGCTCCTTGGCGTACAAGATCCTGGCAGCCTGTGGAACGTTCCGCAAACACGGGACCGGGAACGGCATACACTTCGCGGTTTTGTTCAAGCGCGTACCGGGCGGTGATGAGACTCCCGCTCCTGCGTGTGGCTTCCACTATCAGTACGCCCAGCGACAGACCGCTGATCAGGCGGTTGCGAATAGGAAAGTGTTTGGCGTCGGGCGGAGAGGAAGGCATGAATTCTGTCAGGATCAGGGCTTCGGAAGCGATGCGCGCACACAGCGTCGCATTGTTTCTGGGGTAGGCGATGTCAATGCCCGTACCCAGCACGGCGACCGTCCTGCCCGGATGCCGCAAGGCGGCCAGATGCGCTTGGGAGTCTATGCCAATCGCCAGCCCGGACACTATGGTGATGCCGGCGGCGGACAGTTGTCCGGCAATTTCCCGCGTCACTGCCAAGCCTTCCGGCGAACAGTCGCGTGAGCCCACAACCGCCACGCAGGGCGCGTGCAAAAGCTGCATATCTCCCCGGCAATAAAGCAGCAGCGGGGCATCCGGCACTTCCTTGAGCCGCTGGGGGTATCCGGGCTCCTGCTGGAGCAGGATATCGGCGTCAAGGCGGCACGCGCCTTCCCATTCTTTTTGGGCGAGCAGGCGCCAGGAACCGTCGGCGAATCGAAGAGCTTTGTCTTCATATACCTTTGCGGCGGCCCAGGCGCGCGGGTTCCGCACAGCCTCGCATGCGCTCCCAAAATGCTCCAGGAGACGTTTGCAGGAACGCAAGCCCAGCCCCGGAGTATGCCGCAGAGCCAAGCTGGCCCAAAATTCCATGCGTTGCGCCGCATCCAGACGGTAGAGGGCGGAAGGAGGCGTCTGGGCCTGCGGCGGAAGGGGCGGTGGCGCAATATGCTGCATACGGGATGCAATATCTAGCGGACAAAGCCCCGCTGGCGCGCGAGATTGGCGGCCGGCGAATTGGGATAGTCCGTGGCCAGGGCGCGGAATTGCATGGCGGCATTGTCCTTGTCCCCCAGACGCAAATAGCATAAGCCCGCTTTGAACAGGGCGTCGGGAGTCTTGTGGTGTTGCGGGAATCGGCCGGCCACCTCTTTAAACTGCGCCAGGGCGTCGCTGTCCTGATTTTGCCCGTAGAGGGATTCGCCGAGCCAGTACCCGGCGTTCGGGGCATAGCGCCCCGCAGGATAGGTATACATGAGTTCCGTGAAACCGGCGGCCGCCTGGGCGTACTTGCCGGCGTTAAACTCCGCCAACGCTTTGTTATACATGGCTTCTTCACCCTGGGCGCCAGGGTGCTGCGATGCGGGAGAGGAACTCTGTTTGCCGCTGCGGGGGGCAGGGGCGCTTGCGGCCTGCGGCGCGGCAGGCGGGGGAGAAGTTACGGACGGCTGCTGCGCAGCGGCAGGCGAGGGAAACGTCATGGCCGGCTGCTGCGGCGCGGCAGGAGGGGGAGAGGTCATGGGCTGCTGCTGCGGAGCGGCAGACGAGGGGAACGTCATGGCAGGCTGCTGCGGCGCGGCAGACGAGGGGAACGTCATGGCAGGCTGCTGCGGCGCGGCAGGCGGGAGAGAAGCCATGGCCGGCTGCGGCGGCGCGGCAGGCGAGGGAGATCTCGCGGCCGGCTGCTGCGGCGCGGCAGGCATTTCGGGCGGCAGGGCAAGATCGTTTACGCCGGTCGGGCGTTTGGACTGTGAGGCGGGCACGTTTTGCGGCTGGGTTTGGGAGGCGAAGGGTCTGGAGGCCTGCGCCGAAGGAGCGGACACGGCCCTGGCGTCGCTTCGTGCGGGGGACGGTGGCGGCGTATAAGGGGACAACCAGCCATCGCCTTGCTGTTGCGAAGGCGGCACAGCTCCGGGCGCAGATGCCGCGTACGGCGGCGGAGCGGGCATGCTCGGCGCTCTTGCGATAAAGTCGGTCTTTGCGCCTTTGCTTGTCTTTACCGGATAGGGATGGTTTTTCAACACGGAGAGTTCCGTGTTCACCGTTGCCAGACGCCTTTCCAGCATTTCCAGGCGATAGTTCAGATCCGTCACAGTGACTTGCAGATCCGTGGTCGCGAGTTCATTCTGGCGCTGCTGGGCTCTGCCGGCGCAGGCCGTCAGGGTAAAAACCATTAGACACAACAGGGTAAAGAAGAAATAACGCATTCCGGCCTCCGTTTCATAACGAATGGTATCAAGATAATACTAATTGAAAAGCGGATGTTTAGCAAGCTTTGCTGAAGAGTGTGCAGCCGTTTCCGCTTGCGTCGCGTCTCATCCTCACCTAAGATAGAGTCCAGGCAATGTGTCAGACGGCAAATGCACCTGAAATAGTTCAAATAATCCAAAATGCTTGTTTTGGAAAAGGCATAAGGACGGTGGCCGGATGGACAATGAATGCGCAAGAGTGATGCTTGTGGACGACAGCGTCGCCAGTTTGAAGATCGCCAAGAACGCCCTTTCGGATTCCTGCGATGTGTTCACTGTGCCGTCGGCGGCGAAGATGTTCGACCTGCTCGAACGCAACAAGCCTCATCTGATACTGCTTGACGTAACTATGCCGGAAATGGACGGCTTTGAAGCGATAAAGATTCTCAAAGCCAAGCCTGAAACCCAGGCCATTCCCGTCATCTTCCTGACGAACGCGAACGATCCGGCGAGCGAGCTCGAAGGTCTTTCCTTAGGCGCCATTGATTACATAGCAAAGCCCTTCATACCCTGTCTTCTGCTCAAGAGGGTGGAACTGCACCTCACCGTCAATGCGCAGAAGATACGCCTTCAGGAGCAGGCGGCGAAACTGGAGCTTCAGCGAGAACAACTGAAATATTTCAACAAAAATCTGCAAGCTATGGTCACGGAAAAGACCAACAAGGTTTTTCATCTGCAAAGCGCCATCTTCAGTATCGTCACCGACCTGGTGGAGAGCCGGGACAGCGCCACCGGCGGCCATGTGGCGCGCACACAACGCAACCTCAAGGCCTTGATAGAAAAACTGCAGGACTTGGAGCTTTACCAGGAGGAGATGCAGGAATGGGACTTGGAGATACTGCTCCCATCGGCCCAACTTCACGATGTGGGCAAAATCGCGAATATGGACAGCATCCTGAACAAAATGGGCGCCCTCACGACGGATGAGTTCGAGGAAATAAAAAAACACGTGGAATTGGGCGTTAAAATTATCGAGCGCATTGAGGCCCAAACATCGGATAACGACTTTTTGCAGTATGCGAAAATTTTCGCCGGGGCGCACCATGAAAAATGGGACGGCAGCGGTTATCCCAAAGGACTCGCCGGCAAGGACATCCCGCTGCTCGGACGGCTCATGGCCATAGTTGACGTGTACGATGCGCTTACGTTTATACGCCCATATAAAGAAGCGCTTTCCCACGAGGAGGCGGTTCAGATCATCCTGAAAGGCAGGGGAAGCCACTTTGACCCCGTCCTGGTGGATGTGTTCATGCAAGTGGCCGATCAATTCGCGCTAGCTATCCCAGGATCGCGGCAATGAGCCGGCACTGCCGCAACATCGTCAAAGTTCAATAACCGGGAGGCATCGTGCATCGACGCGCGTCCCAGCGCTGGGGACGGGTATTCAGAGAGAATTACCCACAGGTCTGCTTCGTCGTGGCGGCCTTTGTTCTCATGGTGCTCGTCAGTTATTTCGCGATCAACAGGATCGTGCGACAGCAGTTTAATCGCGGCATGGACGAGATGCTGCTGACAGCGGAGGCGAATGCCAGGATGGTATTTGCCGAGGCAGAGGGTACGATTGTCTACGCGTCGCATTCCATTCAGGAAATGCTGGATAACGGCGCGTCTCAGGAACAGCTTCTGGCCTACCTTACGCAGAAGTCCGCATGGATGACCCCGAGCAAGAAAGTGGGAACGCGCCTCCTTGACGGAATGTACGCCTATGTGCGTGGCGAGTTCCTCGACAGCATCGGGATGAATCCCCCGCCAGACTATATGCCGCAGGCAAGTCCCTGGTTCGATGCCGCCCTGAGAGCCGCTCCCGACAAAACAGCCTATACCGCCCCCCACACCATCCCCGGAAGCGGCAAAGTCACAATGTCCGCCGTCCGAAATATATATGGCAAAGCAGGAACGTATTACGGGATCCTGGTTATCGACCTGGACGTATCGTGGTTTCAGGAATACGCCCATTCCATCATCCGCCGCATGATGGACAACAGCGATGACCTTGCCGCATCATCGCCGGAATCCCACAATGCCATCCCGATGGACGACGGCAGCTACGGCATGGTGTTGAACCAGCACATGGTGGTGGTGGGGCATCCGAACGACGAGTTCGTTAACCGTCAACTGCATGACATCAGCCGGGAATATCGCGTAATACGCGACGAGCTTATAAGGCATCGCGAAATATCCGCAATGCACATCACGGACTATGATGACAGGGAGATGGTCATCTCGTTCAGACAAATGTTCAACGGATGGTACATCGGCGTGGCGGTGCCCGAGGACAGCTATTACCTGCCCGCTCGTCACACCGCGTTCGCCCTGTCCGCCATCAGTTTAGTCCTGATGAGCATATTGTGCTCCATCCTGTTGGAGCTCGCTGCGGCGAGAATGCGTTCCGAAGAGCAAAACCGCAGCAAATCGAACTTCCTCGCCCAAATGAGCCACGAGATACGTACGCCTATGAATGCGGTAGTAGGGTTGAGCGAGTTGGGGCTCAGGCTGGACAGCCTCCCCGCTCTTGCCCTGGAATACTTTGTCGGCATTCAGCACGCGGGGCAGAACCTGCTTGCGATTATCAACGACATCCTGGATTTTTCCAAAATCGAGTCCGGGAATTTGGCAATCGCCAACTCCCCTTACATGCTGACGTCCCTCCTGGACGATGTTATCAATATAACGCAGGTGCGCCTGTCGGGCTCCCCCATCCTTTTCACCGTCAATGTAGAGTCCGCCATCCCGCACGAGCTGATCGGCGACGAAACGCGTCTACGACAGGTGCTGATTAACGTCCTCTCGAATGCCGCGAAGTACACCCTCAAAGGGGTCATCTCGTTCGAGATTGCCGGGGTGCGGTCAGGCGACGGCTCTCTTATCCTGCGATTCAAGATAATGGACAGCGGGATAGGGATCAAACCGGAAAATATGAGCGCGCTGTGGGAAGATTTCACCCGCTTTGATGACATGCATCTCAAAGGAGTGGAGGGAACCGGCCTCGGGCTTGCCATTGCCAGGAGGCTCTGCTTGGCTATGGGCGGGAGTATAATGGCATCAAGCACATACGGCGAGGGCTCGGTGTTCACCGTGACCATCCCGCAGGGCTTTACAAACGATGTTCCTCTGGCTGAAGTCGAGAATGCGCAAGAGAAGAGCGTGTTGTGCTGCGGTCTCGACCCCTTCTACGCCGCATCGGTTTGCAGGACGCTGGACGACCTCGGTGTAGAGGCGGTTCGGACAACGGACATGTGCGCGTTTTTCGAAAAACTGTCGGAGGGCAACTATGCCTTCGCGTTTATTTCTTCCAAAATCGTTGACCAGACAATGGATTTCATAAAGAACATGCACTTGCGGACCATACCGGTCCTGATGACCGGCTTGGACGGAACATTTTCCTTTCACGATATCCCTGCCATCCTCATGCCCGCCTATGCTGTCCCCATCGCAAACATACTGAACCACAAAACCTCCGGCTACAGCTCCCATGAGCCCTACGTGGGGTTTGCCGCCCCCGCGGCCAGAGTACTACTGGTAGACGATGCGCTGTCAAACATGGCCGTGGCGAAGGGGCTGCTGGCGCCGTATGCAATGCAGATAGACACATGTGTGAGCGGGGCCGCATCCCTCGAGTTGATCAGGGAAAACACCTACGATCTGGTGCTGATGGATCACATGATGCCCGGCATGGACGGACTTGAGGCTACAGCTCGTATCCGGAAGATGGAAAAGGGACGTGAGCTTCCCGTTGTGGCTCTTACAGCCAATGCGGTGTCTGGAATGCGCGAACTTTTCCTGGAAAAAGGAATGGACGACTTTCTCGCCAAGCCGATCGATGTCGCCAGGCTGGACGCAATCCTCCGCAAGTGGATTCCCGCAGAGAAACAACAGCCCCTTGTGAAGGGAAACGCCCCGGGTATGATTGCGGAAATGCACGCGCTCTTTGAGATAGACGGCCTTGACGCAAAAGCGGGCATGTTCCTGTGCGGCGGAACGGAGACAAAATACAGGGGCGTGCTCGAACAATATTGCCGCGATGTGGCGGCAAGAATCGATTTTTTGACGTTCTCGCGCGCCGAAAGCTCTCCGAAAAATTTCGTCATCCATACGCATGCGCTGAAGAGTTCCTCGGCCAGCATAGGCGCAGCCCCGCTGTCCCTGGAGGCGGCATATCTTATGAACGCTGCCGAGCGCGGGAACCTGGAGGCCATACGGGAGCGGGTTGACAGTTTTCGCGAACATCTCACCCTTCTCGTCGAACGCATCAAGGCCGAGCTTGGCGAAAAAAACGATATAACAGCGGCCGGCCGGGACAGCCCTGAATCGCCAAGCGAGGAAAGTATTTCGCTTCTCTTGCGCCTCAAGAAGGCTCTCGAAACTGAGGACGTGGGGACTGCCGATTGGGTGTTGATCGCATTGGCGGCGATGCGGCTTGACCAGGCGACCGGCGAAATGCTGTCGCGCATCGCCGATCTGGTTCTGGTTTCCGATTTTGCTGAAGCCGTACACGTCTTCGACAGACAGTTTCCTGAAGGAAAGGGTTTGCTCGGCGTGCAATAATGGGCATTGCTTGAGCCCCTTTCAGGAGTCGCCCCATGGAACAACAGTTTGCACAGTACGGTAAGCTCGCGCTTTCGTATTTTCCTCAGCTTGAGGTTTTACCTGTTCTGGCGCTGCTGCTTTGTCTGGCCGGCCTGCCTGTTCTTGCCGCGGTCGGACAGGGTCTGGCCCATAGCCGCGGACGCGGCGCGTACGACAAGTGCGCCCGCCAGTTGGGGCATCTGGGCGGCCGGCTGGGACTTATCGCGGTCATTGCCGGCGGCGTTGCGCTGGGGGTGCAATACCAGAGCCTGCTGGGGCTGGATATAAAAAATCCTGCGGCCAGGGAGAATTTTCTGCCGCTGTTGATGGCCGGCGGCTGGGCATGCGTGCTGGTCTCCGCCTTGCTCAACTGCCTGTACACGGGATTGTGGCAGAGCCGCCGCACAGCGCCGCGCCTGCATCAGCTTCTGGCCTTTCTGGCGGCATCGGCGGCCGCGATGGCTGTGTACGCGGCCCTTCTGTATCTGCATGCGCGCGTCGCGCTTCCTGTCGCGTCATCCCCGGCGGATCTGCGCGCCCTGCTTATGCCGGACGAGAAAGCTTTTTGGGTGGCGCTCAGTCATGCCCCCTTCGCGGCCCTGGCCCTGGCCGGCGGCTACGGCGCGCTGTGGCTGCTGCTGCGCCGTATTGCGGATGATTACGGGCGTGATCATTATAATCTGGTTATTCCCTGGTGCGCCGGCTGGGCCCGCAACGCTTGGCTGCTGTTATGGCTGCTTGTGGCGGGCCGCGCGGGCCGGCGCGTCTTCCAACTGTACGAGGCGACAGGCGGCACGTTGGACTGGATCGCCTTGCTGCCCGAGGGTGCCGGATTAGCCGTGTTGCTGCTGCCCGGTCTGTGGTGGATGGGGATAAGCAACAGCGCGACTCCTTTGCGAACCAAAATAGCCGCCTCCCTCGCCCCGTTGTGGGCGACAGGCTGCCTGCTGCTGCTGGAAATGGGATGGCGCTGAGCTTCTTTTACAAGTTCGTATCACACGCTGTCGCACAGCGCCTCACATTGTCGCGCCCTGCTCCAGTTTTTCTTTCAATGCCGACAATGCCTTCGTCGCGTCTCCAAAATAGAAATCCTCCATCAGCCGTATCACTTCTCCGCTCCCGGGCACGGCCTTCAAGCCGTTGATCATATCCAGACATTCCGGGTTCCCGCTTTTCAACAATGGCTCTAACTTCCCTATCAACGCACGTGCTGTATCCACATCAAAATCGACAGGCGCCTGTGTGTCCGTCGCGTCTTGCAAATACGAACCCAAATCACTCAGCGCCGCGGACATTTCGCTCCGCAGAACACGCATCTGCTCTTCCGTCACACGGCTCTCGCCGCCTCTGAGCGCCGCCTCGACCTCAGTGGCGGCCTCCTGCAGCGCGGTCTTGCCGATCAGCCCGGCATTGCTCTTCAAGGAGTGCGCCAGCCGATGCGCCAGCGTTATGTCGCCGGCCTCTATGGCGTTTTTGATTTCATCGCACCTGCTCTGGTTGCTTTTCACGAAATCGGTCTTCAACTGTGTCTGCAACGCGGCGTCTTCTTTCCCGCTTTCTTCCGTGATCGAAAAGGCGACAGGCTCAAGGTGTTTCAACAGGCAGCGCCACAGCTCCTGCGACGAGAAAGGCTTGCCGAGATAATTTTCCATACCGGCTATTTTATACAACTTCTTATCATCTGCCATGATGTTCGCCGTCATAGCCACTATGGGCGTCCCCGTCCCTATCTGCATAATTTGCGAGGCAGCTTCCAGCCCGTCCATCACCGGCATATGGATATCCATCAGAATCAAATCAAAGGGTTTTTCGCCATGTTCAAGGCGTTTTTGCACCTTCTTTATGCCCTCAAGTCCGTTCTGCGCTATCTCCGCGTTCAGTCCCACTCTCGCCAGATGATCCTTGATGACCCGCCGGTTCATCTGATTGTCTTCACATACCAGCACGTCTCCATCAAACATCGGCTTGTCGATTTCCTGGATGGTGTTTGCCGACAGATCGGACGTCATTTCCGTTGTGTCAAACAGCAATTCAAAGCTGATCGAGGTGCCTGCGCCGGGTTCGCTTTGTACATCAATTTTGCTGCCCATGAGATCGAGGATGTTTTTCGTTATGGTCATGCCAAGTCCCGTTCCGCCGTATTTGCGCGTCGTGCTTATATCTCCTTGCATAAACGGCACAAATATTCTTTTGATTTGCTGAGGCGCTATTCCTATGCCGGTATCTTTTACCTCAAAACGCAAGGTGATAGTGTTTTCGGTTTCGTTTTTCACGGCCACTGACAACGTGACGCTGCCGACAGTCGTGAACTTCACGGCGTTGGAGAGCAGATTGTTCAATACTTGACGCAGCCTTGTCGGATCGCCGAGCAGGATCTTGCCGATGGATGATTCCGTGTAGAAGTGCAGGCCGATGTTTTTTTCAACGGCTCTTGGCAGGATGGTTTTATTGCAGACATCTAACAAGTCACGTAAGCGGAACGGGATGATCTCAAGCTCAAGACGGCCTGATTCCACTTTCGATATATCGAGAATATTGTTGATGATTTGCAAAAGCCATTCCCCATTTTCTTGTATCATGAGCAGGTATTCCTTGGTGATGGGAGTAGGTTCGCTGCACAGCGCCAATTCGGAGAACCCGATGATACTGTTCATCGGCGTTCTGATTTCATGGCTCATGTTCGCTATAAACGCCGTCTTCGCCGCCGACAAGGCTTCCGTCGCCTGCATGGCTTTATGCAGGTGCTCACGATATTTGGTTTTTATCGTTTCGTCTCTGGCGGCATGAAAAAATACCTGCGTGCCGTCAACCCAGCGTATGATTGCCGCTCTGCCGCCGAGATATTTGCCCGACACCGTATCAAATATATCCTCATAATCAATACTCGGTAATGTATCCTGCTCCAGCAATAATTTTGGCAATTGGCAAATGGAGCACGGCTGGTCAAGATTCCTTATAGCTTCATAACACTTTTTACCGATGCAGCTTTTCTGGTCTATTCCGAAAGTATGCGCCATGCTACTGTTAATATAGAGTAAATTATAGTCAAAGTCTATGACGGATATCATGGTATCCAAGTAATCCATGGCGGCCATCGTTTTCCTCATAATGGCAATCGAACTGACCAATTCCATGATTCCGTTAATAATTTTTTTATGGGAACCTGCATATTTATTTACGTTGATACAAATATCTCGATCTTCAAACTGATGTACATGAGAAAGTACATAAGATAAATCGTGTATTATCGATCGTATTATTTTAATATACGTATGAATATCAAGAGTCAACAATCCTATTTCATCTTTTGCGATGCTTGTTTCATCCATATCTATATAATCTATATTTCCGGAACTGACCTCCGATACAAGATGTGACAGTCGAGCCAGCGGTTTGAGAATATTTGAAGTAACGAATAACAATATAACTATAGAAACGACAAGCATTAGAAATCCGATTAACATTATACTCATTTGCATGTCAAACTTTTCTGCAAGAAATTTAGCATTTGAACATCCTGCACCAATCATAGCAAATACTTCACCTTCAATATTTACTATCGGGAAATAATAACCGTTGAAATTTTCTCCATAAATATCAACAACACCGAAGTGCTCTTTCTTAGTTGAATACACATACTTCGCTATATCCGCGTCGATCTGCGAGCCGATTACCCGTTCTCCCTCCACGCTAATCGTCGTTGCGATTCTTCTATCGCCATAGAAGACCGAAAACTCGGCGTTGTAGTGTTCTTTGAGCTTGTCGAGCGTAGCTTCCGTATCAAAGCGTATAGACGTTACCGCAGCGCCAATGAGTATGCCGTCGGCATTATATATCGGCGCGCCGCTGCGGACCGCTACTTTTATTGAGGGAGTATCTTCCATACAGGTGTGGACCTTGCCTTGTAAGGCGAACTGAATATTCAACTGGTCCGCAATAGAATCGCCGTACCTGTCGGGAAAAAGAGTGCTTGCTAAAACTGTCCCGGTTGCGTCGGTTATAACAATAGCATCCATACGGTACAACATGGGGGTATTTTCCAGAGCCCTGAGGATGTCCTCTGTATTCCGTTTTTCTACAGCATTGATAACATCTGTATCCGCCGCTACAGCAATGGCAGAGGCTCTTGTATCGTCTTCGGCCTCGTAGATAAATTTTCTAAGACCGTTGGAGGCAACGACAATTCTCTCATGCAAAAGCATGCTGGTATATTCTGTGAATTTTATTGTTGAAAAAATAGTCGTCGATATTACTAACGCGACCAGAATACCGACCATCGGAATTATTATTTTCCATTTCAAAGGCATAGTTGATTATGCTCCCAGCTCAAGACGAGGTTGATGTATATATAAGTTTATCTTGCGCACAATCTCGCCAAAATCCGCCGGTTTTCCGAGATGATCAGTCATGCCGGCTGCAAGATACCTTCTTACCTCACCCGAATTTGTATTGGCTGTCATAGCAATAATGGGAACACGCGCGCCCTCCGGCCCGAGATCGCGGATGCGGCGGGTCGCCTCCACGCCGTCCATGAGGGGCATATTGATGTCCATCAAGATAAGGTCGAATTTTTTCGGGTTGGCTGCGTACGCTTCAACGGCTTCGCGCCCATTTGCGGCGCACACGAAATGCATGTGCGTCTCCTCAAGGAGGGCCATCAATATCTCGCGGTTTATCTCCATATCGTCAACCAGCAGCGCTGTCTTGCCGAAGAAAGACACGGACGTTCCTGTTGCATGCTGATCGGACGGTTTTCTTCGTGCCCGAAAGGTAAACGAAAAGGTAGAACCCTTGTCCGGTTCGGATGCAAACCATATTTTCCCACCCATCTTTTCTATGATGGTTTTTGATAAATACAGCCCCAGTCCGGCCCCGCCGAATCTTCGGTTCATCCCTCCGTCAAGCTGCTCGAATGCTGTGAAAAGAATATCTTGTCGATTCTTCGAGATGCCAATACCGTTGTCGGTCACATCAATTTGCATGGTAATGAGATCGTCTTCTTCATGCAGCACGGATGCCTTTATTCGGATCGAGCCGCGATCCGGCGTAAACTTGCACGCATTTGACAGCAAACAGCCGATTGCCTGCGCGAGCCGCCTTTTGTCTCCTACGAGGGTTTCCGGAATCGAAGGATCGATGTCTGTTGACAGCGAGTGGCGCTTTTGCGCCAGCAACTGGTCAGTTTGTTGCAACACATCCTGCAGCAGGACGTTAAAACGAAATTCCGAACTGTCGAGCGTAAATCTCTCTGCGTTCAAGTCGGACATATCCAGCACATTTTCAATCAGCCGCAATAAATCATGTGAAGCTACAGTGACTATGCCAAGATACTCCTCCTTCTTTATCGGGTCGTCCTCGTTTTGTGCAAAATGCGTCATATTGAGGATGGCATTCATAGGAGTGCGCATTTCATGGCTCATACGCGATAAAAATTCGCTTTTTGCATGGCTGCTTTTTGCGGCAAGTTCTTTTTCAATAATGAGCTGTTCCATAGCATCCCGCTCAAAAATGCCGGAAAAAATATTAGCGACAAGGTTGGCAAGATTGATTTCGCTTGCACTCCATTCCGACTCATCGTCCCCTTTGGAAAAATCCAACAGCGCACATGGTCTTCCTTGGTTAAATACAGGAGTTATAATATAATTATGAAAGCTAATCCTGTACGGAACCAACGCCTCCTTATGGAATGGATCATTTGAACTCAGGCAAAAACTTTTCCCATTTGCCATTACGTTATCTAAAAGAGAACGTATGGAATCATCTATTACAAATTCGCTGCGAAGACGTGTAGGTAAATTCAATTTAGGATGCATCCATTCATGCTGACAAACGAGGACATTATTTTTATCGGATAAGGTAAACAGCAAAATTTGCGCGATGTCCATAAACTCGCCGATCATGCCAAGTACGCTTGTAAATAGTGACTCTCCATAGACGTTGGCTAAAAATTTCTGCGAAATCGCGGTCATGAGGGTTTGTTGTTTGAACTGTTTATCGAGAGCACGCATTTGTCTGATAATTTTCAACTGGTTTCGGATACGCAGTTGGACAATCGCATCATGGAACGGTTTACTGATATAATCGTCAGCGCCCAATGCCAGCCCTTTCGTTTCATCTTCGTCACTGTTAAGTCCCGTGATAAAAATTATAGGGATATCCCGCGTCTGTTTTCCCTTTTTCAATGTCGCTAACACCTCATACCCGTTCATTCCGGGCATGATAATATCCAGCAGAATAAGGTCAGGCAAAAATTCATTGGCCTTTTCAACAGCCTCAACGCCGCTCCTTGTCATATAGAGAATATGTTCCGCGCCCAACAGATTTTTCAGGTACAGAAGATTGGGTTTTTCGTCGTCAACGATCAGGATGCTGTTTTTTCTTGAGCCGTCCACTGGCCTGCCTCCGGTTTTTCTCGCAATCCCGAACAGTTCCTTCGCCGCCGCTCCAAAGAGAGAACCTTCATCAGCCGGATCGCGACACAGGCACACGGCACATTACACTTGGGAGAATTTTTATTGTCAAGGCATCTGTTTTACCAGGGTATGCACTCCCGATGGGAGAAACAGGGCAGTTCTCCAAATGGCAAAAGCGCGCTGCGCTTGGTTGCGGGCGCGTTACTGGACGGTGTGTGTGTGTGTGTGTGTGTGTGTGTGTGTGTGTGTGTGTAGCAATAACCGGACCACAATGCGGCATCACAGTCTCATGACCCATTGGGAAGGAGATGCTTTCTGCCGACCTTGTTGTTTTGCTCACACCCGAACACCTGCCGTCTGCTGTCTATGTCTGGAAAATATATAAGCTGAACACACTGAACAGAAAAACTGCAAGCGTCTCCCTTCGCATGATACCCGTATTACACAGAAAAGTGGACATCCCGTCTGTCTGCGACAACGCGCCTGTCGTTCCACCGCCTGCACCACATGCGCCTTTCACCCGAGGCGCGGCGGTCTTCGCCTGAACGTCTTTCGCCCTGCCGTCTGCCTGCTGCACGCCTGTTTTCGTCCATGACTCCCCCACTAGTCAAAGCAGTCCGGTGGTCATATCTCAGCAACGAGAAAAATGCAAGCGCGCCGTGTGCCCGGA
>Ga0123357_10001238_pt1 | contig 26828 bp, 9 predicted proteins | sample TergutEmb28metaG_FD_89873 | JGI IMG/M metagenome (GOLD analysis project Ga0123357, IMG submission 89873) | Embiratermes neotenicus P4 segment gut microbial communities from Petit-Saut dam, French Guiana - Emb289 P4 | ecosystem: Host-associated > Arthropoda: Insects > Digestive system > Gut ...
CGGTTGTATAATAAAATAAGGTGCAATACGCTGGCTAGTTATATTAATTGTTTTGTGGTATTTCTGATTTGAGAGTAGGACGTATGAAAATGCTCAGTATTCCTTATAGTAAGCACAAGTTATGTTAACGAGCACCCACATCTTAGCTGCACTGTTATCATTAAGGAACTTGCTGCTCTGCAAATGAACCTAAGTGACTTCCTAACATCATCCTGCGGATAGCTGTAGTTTATGTGCAGTTGGGCAGGCACATTACTGGGGCCGGCCGGAACTCCATTTGCACTAACTGTGTGGTGGTCCGCGACGTTATTTGTTCTTTCCTTTAACTGCCCGTTCTTTTGTTCAAAGGTTATTTGTATGTGGCTAAAAATAGATTGCTTTAAGCCTTTGTATAGCCTAACGGAAACAAGTCGGGAACGCGTAATTCTAGAACATAACAGATCGGTGGAATAACATATTATGGTAACTAAAAGAACAAACATTGAACAAAACAAAACAAGATAAATTATTTGTGATTTTATACATTTCTTTGGACTTGCTGTTTATTTATAGCAGAGAATAAAAATATGTTTTTCTTTGGTTGATTACACTACAGATTCCATACTACATTGTCATAAATTACATGCCGTTATGCTTTTAAATATAACATAATACCATTTTGAAATGTGTTGCGAATAACCAGTATTCATATTGTTACGTGCCATTGCTTTGTGTGATAAAGTTTTATTTTAGAGATATTATAAAAATCTATTTGAGTGTCCTATACAGAAACGGACATGATATATTTCTTTACGCGCTAAATTTATGCACTTCATTCAAATAATATTTTACGCTCAGGTAAATTTTATGTCAATCGTAGCAGCGGCGTGTAGGATATACGTTATTTGCATCCGGTTCTGAAGTGGGAATTACCAGATGTTTTTGAAATGAAGTGCCGTAAATGCTATAAATTTATGACGTAACTCCGTAACGTGTGCATGTAACTGCTGGGAAGGGAAGGGAAGGGAAGGGAAGGGAAGGGAAGGGAGAAGTCTGGAGATAGAGAAATGTGGGAGCGTTATTTTATGTGGTGACTCAGTAAATATTAATGTCTGTAATTTTATTACAATAAGCCAACTTGTGACTTTTAGCACTCGTCTTATAAACGGTACATTCTTAAGTAGCACATAAGTTACAAATTGCCACACAAATGCAATCAATTTATTTTATAAACAATGAACACAGTTCATTCAAATTCAAAAGTACACCGCACCAACGAAGGATGAATATTTTGTGCTGCTCTTGTACTGTACTAAATGTCTTTTTCATAAGACTGTATAGTGGGTCATGAAATACACTTACATACCATGCAGAATAATTTGGCCTACTACTTTTGACACCCGTGCCGTAGCGTTATCCATGCTGAATTCATTCATCACAAAATATTTGCAGACTTTTCAATAATCAATCTTAACGAGACCAGAACGTTCAGCTGTAGACTATTTTTAACCTTGACATGCATGTAATTTGCCTTGGTCTGTGAGTGTACATAAGCCAGGCGCAAATACGTACGGCAGCCAGGTAGTCACTGACTGGGCTACGGGGTAGATGATTGGGGTTTGATTCGCGGCGGTTGGAGATTTTCGCCACCTTATCAAGACCGGTTCTAGAGTCCACCCCGGCTTTAATTTGGAAACAGAGCAGCCTCAGTTTAAAGCTGATAATCTATCTTCACGTGGTGCTGAGTTAAGACGGTGGAGTTGAAAGGCTACTACGGGATACGTCTTCTTGGTATGACTCTTAATTATCAAGAGGGATTACTGTACTTTGAAGATTTAAAATAATTGCTTTGTGCTCTGTGTATGTGTAAGGTGCACCCTTGTGCAGGCACTGAGGCTCTGTACAGGCGGTACAGCCCATAGGGGGATTAAAGGTATCGTTCTACTCTTTCTTGGCCATGGCACTAGAAGGGGGTGAGGGGTCAGCGTCACGCCCAGGCCGCTCTTTAACCCGGGAAAGACCCGGTACCTATTGTACAGGAGGCTAGGTGGGCCCCAGGACCCGTCTGGAAAGGTGCGGAAAATCTCGCCCCCCACCGGGATTCGATCCCTGGACCGTCGAGCCCGTAGCCAGTCGCTATACCGACTGAGCTACCCGGCCACTCTGTACATGAGTATTGAACCAAAATAAAGGGTGCTGAAAACTGTATAAGAATTAACCATTTTTCACATCACCATGGTATTTTAGAGTTCGTGAATTTTAAATTGTTATTGTCTAGGTAGTGGTATGAGTTGTAAAAATTGCGGTGTAATGTCGCATTTGTTTTTATTTTCATCTGCATTAAATTTAATCTGTTCACTCATTTATCCCGGGAGTTTTGTAATTGTTAATCCCTAATACTTTTTATACGTTAGCTACAGTTTACAGGCTGTAATTGTTTTGTGGATAAAAAAGTAGCAGTTTATTTCGTTTAAATGTTCCCAGACCTGCTTCTCGTGTTCTAATTTAATAAAACTCCGCTTTATGTCTTACGCTTCGGTGAGAAAGCAATACTCGTATTTCTCGCTGCTGTGTCTTATACAGTGCTGTGAAATCGCTGGTCAACTTGAGCGTTTCCCACTTTGCAGATGAATGGTTTTCTATTGCAGCAGAACCTAAATTGGTGTCTGTGTTAAATGGAAATAGTTCCCTAATCTGAATCTAGAAATCTCTTTAATCATAAATATATATAACTTTATGCGTGAAGACGACTGCTTTCTGAGACACGACACAGTATATTCTGGTATAAATATAAGAAAGATTCGGAGAAACGCTCTCTCTCGATCTACCACCTTGAAGAGGGAGGAATTAGGTTCCTCGAAAGGTTTGCATCTTTTTTGTGATACTTTACTGAGTCACGTCCCAGAAAGCAGTACGCATTTTTTTTGTTAGAAGCATGGCGACTTTATTTCCTTATTACTCCGCTCTGTATGAGAAATGTTATGATGAAACAAATTTGAGAATTGCATGAGGTGAACAGCAAATGGTTTTTAATGTTATACAGAGCTTATATTTTTACTGTTCTTGCATAGTGGCCTTATGGTTCCTCGATCTTAGGACCGAAATTATTTGAGAGAATAAAGTATAGAAGTAGCTTCTTTTGTGTAATTAATAATTGAATAAAAAATTATATTTTTTACATTATTTTATAAAAATTACTTATTAAATATGTGGCATTGTGTACTCAAAAATTCGTAAAGCGTAGAAGAAAGAAGAATTCAATGAATGCTGAACAGGAATGAGCGGTCGTATTATTAGGAAGTTGGTCAACAGAATTGGAACGTTATAGTGAACTATGAAGTTTTCAGGATGAATTGGCCTTCGCTTACTATGACGTTCAAGTAACCGGAGTAGCTTAATACATTGTAGAAACTCTAGTTATTTTTCGTCCAGATAAGATTGTGAATTGCTTCACATTCCTTGTGGGATATACAAAATAAAAGTTCTACCTCTTTTCTTGAAAGGTTGGTAAGCTTCATTAGCAAACCGCTAAGACACATATATTAGCACATCTTTTACCGCTAAACACGACTACGCAAATGTATAAATATTTGAGATTTTGACACATGATGATAGGCAATTGCTAATAAGAGTGAGCAAACGCACGAGCGTCTGAATTTTGGAAAACGTTATTTGACACTCCTTATAACAGAGGCCAGTTACTGAACAGGTTTATGATTCGACTGTGTTTGTATGTTACGTTTTTAACGCCTTTACTATTCATCGGCTTTCACCAGTGGCATTTTTTTCTCGGAAAGGCGCCATCTGTACGATAAAGTCCTTACTGCACTGTTTTAAACGTGAACTGGACAGCAATACAGAGGCGCAGTTTGAAAATATGGAAGTAATGATATTACATTGAATTAAACGAGTTTCTTTTCGATAACCCAAATAATTCATTCAGCCAAAATCGTGGATTTTCTCTAAACGGTTAAATTATAATATATCTTTGCTTCAAAATTCCTTAAATAGTAATGAACAAATGTTTGCTTATACGGTACTCCTGTAGATTATTACATTGTGTGCGACTGTAAGCTTGCTCTAGTGTTTTGGAGAAAACTGTTACTGCCATATCCAGGGTGAAAGACTGAGGTTGACATCACTGGTGAAGTGACTAAGAGGGGGGTCTAAGTCATTTACCTTGGAAGCTTGAAAGATTGTGACAAATCAGAGCTACGGAAAGGGAGGTTGGAATAAATAGGTAGGCAGATTAGAGAGAGAAATATACAGAGAGATATGTCATAATTGAGAGTTAAATTTCCATTGGCTCCGTACAACATCCATTTTCTCCAGGCTATTTTCCTTACTTTCTCCTCATGTGAATGACACACTGCGGCCTCCCAGTCACTGCGCCAACCATCTGAAACCAATTCATTCATCGAAGCAGCACTTTCCTTGTGATATCGGAACAAACTGAATAATGACTTCGCTTACAGAAATTGCACGACATGTGTTAGCACCGGCTAATTGGGACATACAGTTGTGGCCCATTTAAAGGCCGTGCCAGCTTATATTTCAGTATTTCAGTTTAAACTCGCGTATCGTAATTAAGTATAAGTTTTATGCTGAACACATTTACACATGCTGAGAAATATTTCTTTTCAGAAATTGAAAAGACAATGAAATTTGAAACGAAATTAGTTCATTCAAGACGAGCGAAATTGAAAAAGTTTTCTTATAAAAGGAATGTGTATTGAAAGTCATTATTATTCGTAAGAGGACCTGTTTTTAAAGACAATTAAATCTCAATTGGGCCTCCTTAGCTAGTAGTTAAACATAACTTTATGGTACTGCATCTCACTGACCATTTCATAGACAGATCTTGGAATTCCTTGTTGTTTTGGAACCAGCCGCTTTGGCACCTTTATTGAACAACTTCCAGTCCACCATCTTCTGTAGGAAGCATACAGTACTTCCCTTGTTGTGCCGGAAGGTGGTAACAGATGTGTTAATTTTATATGAAACCGGCGTAACTTTGCGGAAAAAGCTTCAACAGAAGGGGTTGGTCTTCTGAATGTCGCTTGTTAGGCTTCTTCTGAAAGAAACTGCAAACATCTACCTTTAGCTTCATACTGTTCGTCAGTCCGTCCGTCTGATCACATGGAATAATTTGGATCCCATTGAGAGGTGTTTAATTTAAGTTTTATATTGAGAGTTATTACAAAAATGTCGGCCAAATTCACGGTTGGTTAAAATATGATGACGCAAGAGATATCGCACTTGAAGATCTACGTAGTATTGTGATAATATCTCGCAGAATTATCTTTCGATTGAAGAAAAACTTACGAAGGAATGGCCGAGGAAAGGAAAATATAAATTCTAAGTCGGATTCCTATTTTTCTAAAAAAAAAGTGTCTTTTACGAGATAACCAGAAACAGCAAGGCGAAGCCAGACAGGCACAAGAAGTAGCTGACGATCTGTACATATTGTGGCGCCGCATATGTGTGTACATGGTACATATACCGGGTACCTAAGGCAAAAATACTTGTCTGATATACTGTCAGGTCAACAAAAATCGATAAATTACACATTCGCTGTGAGTGGTAGCTTCTTATTCACACTAGACCATTATTGAGGGATGTCGATGCATTGTCTCAATTCTGTTAATGCTGATACAGTAGCGAAAGTCAGAATGTAAAGAAAGTTATTAGTTGAAATAGAATTTCATTTTAAAATAGATATGTAGGATTAATAGAAGATGGAAAGTAAAAATTAAGAAAACAAATCATGACACAAAGATCCGGACACGCCTGTGATACACTACGCTTTTGTTTTCTGTACTGTTTAATAATTATAAGTAAGGTATGCAGCTGGAATTACTGTGTACTTCAGTGTCAAATATATTTCTCATATTTCATAACTAACACAGTGTATGGATCATATGTTTTCTATAAGAAGCGTATAGTCGTGTACTGCTTATGAAAATTACAGTTTTTGGTAACGGAAATTTCATTAAAGTGTCCACAAAAGCCAGCCGCTGAGTCCCTTCCACAGACAGTGGAATCTAGTCCACATTTTGACTTTCGAATCCCTAAGACTGATTTTGACGTTGTCTTTCAATCTATCTGTTTCCAGTTTTCCCAAGTGTCCCATGCCTTCAGCGTTTTTATACACGACAAAATGGAAATGATATATTGGAAGAATCTTGTGTTGGTCGATGGGGTCTGAAATAGTCACATTACTCAGCTGTTGCTCTCTTATGTACATATTTGCATGTTTACACACGGTTGGCGTCTTTGGCCGTGCGATAGCTCAAGGCGCGACGACACATTTCACGGAAGAGGGTTGTGCGCCAAATTGGTTTTGTGTGGGGGACCCAAAGGGATTCGTACCCTTAACTTGGTCTATTACTTGTTACAGCTTCATAAGGGGAAACGCATAAAGATATTAGTTATTGAAGTTATATGAACGGGTAGAGAAAATAGTTGGACATAAAAGCGGGCCACGAACATTACACAGTAAATAAATCTATGATTTTTATTCTGCAGCACATGTCATTAGGATGATTAAGTCAATGAGGTTTCAATGACCGGGCATATAGGAGTCATACAATTATAGATGGAAAACTTGAAAGGATGGGATAGTTTTGGACAAGTAGGCGTAGATGGAAGGGTAATATTGAAAGGGGGAATGCTTTCAGTTAGCTGAGATTTTACGAATTTCTCAGGGCCTCTGCTGTCTGAAGCTATGACCTTAATTGAATTTTGACTAACGTAATTAATTGTCTTGTTAGAGGTGATAAAGTTTTATTCGTTTGTTATTTCACGGTCGTGAAATTATGAAAATATTTTAATTTATAATTATTATATTTTCTTTTTGTGAAACTAGGAATTTGGGGACATTATTGCGGCTGTAAATATTTATTTTATTTGTTATGATTTTGGATTATTTTCAACTTATCTTCGAAGATAATAATAAAGATGTTTTCTTTTTGACATGTTGCATCCTGTTGCTTGTCTTGACTACACAATAGTAACTTGCTAGTCGTAACACAACTATTAATTTATATAGTTGTCATCTCTGCTTTAAGATCTGCCTTTACTTTTGTTGTTACTTACATCAACAAATATAAATCATTAAACGAAGATAGACGTTAGGCAATACCACGATGTCTTGTGTACCTTTATGAGACTGTGTAACGTAATGTGTAAAGCTAAAGTAAGATGAATCTTGCTTTTGCTGATTGATTTTCGAGGACGATGTCGCGGACTTGTGCGGAAATGGAGGTATGACTCCATGCAGTCCTAATTTTGGTACTAGGCAGAAGTGAGTTGAGCGATTTACTTCCAAGCCACTTCACTCGTAGCCATCGGATAAGAGGTTGCAAGGGACGCACGTCGATCTGAATAGGGCGGCCAAGGAAATGCCTTATGTTGCTGTCGGGCGTCGAACTCCTTTCGTCCACTTTGTAGTCTAGGTATTGTAATCAGTGAGACCTTGCGGTTTGTGTCATGATATGGAACTGTACACATATTTATATAAAAGTATCTTTTGGGGTGAATGTTGTTTGTTAATAAGGTATATTCCCACGTTGATATTCATGTAATTCACCGAAATCGCTGTTAGGAACTAATTTAAGCTGAGTCCCTAAAGACGACCCTAAGACGTATTCATTGCTGAACTTAATGTTCTTACTCTTATGATATTGAAAACTGATAAGTTATCGGAGGAGACACCGTATTGTTGGTAAATAATTGCCAAAATTTCTCCAAAATGTTGGTGGCTAACTTCCAAAGCGTTCGGTGTTACTTCTTACCTAAATTTATTACTTAAATTATTTTAAAAGATTGCTCTACTAAAAGTGTCCGTTTCGAATCGCCCTCAAGGCGGGAATTGTAACTTTGAATATGCTCGTGATTATCTGAGACTTATTTTCATACATATAAGGTAAGAAGTTTTATCGATTCAGTTTTTCCATCAAACGTGAGGATAGAAAGTTTGTAAATGCATTTTAGAGGCGGTTCTAATACTTAAACCACTCAAAAGGTAAAACGGGTCGAATTGTTTTTAAAACGCAAATTTCTGACATCAGTTTAAGTTAAAAAATATAAAAGAAGAAGCACTGAAGGAATAAAGAAGTATGTGCGAAGTTCTGAGGGGATGAAATATAAGTTGGGAAGAGAAAATAAGCTTCTAAGTTGAAAATATTTTAGTTGGAATTGCAGGACGCGGACGAAATAAGGCTCAGGGAATCAAGTAGCAGAAAACAGAGTGCAGCGGACACATTTTGTTTGATTCTTAGCGCCACTTTTAATTTCTACGAATGTGTTATTAACTCTGACAGTCTTGTACATTACGTAGATGTATTTCTATGTACATAAACTACTAGACTGGTATTAATTTATTACTTCGTATGTGTTGGTATACATAGACCTGTGATCGTCATCAGCTGGAGTAATACGTAAGGTAGAAAAAGGGCAGTGCGTTTTTTTTAATTCAGTGAGCTAATGTAGGAGTTATAATGGGCTTTCAAGTTTTGCTGGTCTGTGTTTTTGATGTTAGTCCCTTTTCGTGTAGTGACTGCTGTTCTTGTTGAGCTATGTGTGCCGTATTTCTAGATTTGTTTGAGCTTCCCTTAAGGCCTTCTTGCATTTGTTTTCTTCTCCACATTTTTGTGAGAAATATTATTTTTTAATCATATTTATTTTTATAAAATAATATATTTATATTATTTTTAATTATACAATTTATATTTTTGTAATGTATGTAATTAAAATAATATTATAGTGTAATATTGTCCTTATTTTTACTCAAGTACTAAATGCACTTAAATATGTGATGCAGTAGTAACTTTACCCCGATATGTTTCGGCATAACCATGCCATCGTCAAGGAGTTAATGTCTACACTAAACCCATTAACAAACTTGGCACGTGCTCCTTGTTGATGGCATGGTTATGCCGAAACATGTCGGGGTGAAGTCACTATTGTACTTAAATGAATACAGTGATTCGAAATGCAGAGGATAAATAACTTTAAAATTATTTTCCTTGTTCAGGAAATTTGATTTCATTCGCTGCTATAAGTGAGTAAAAATTAGTTTTGTATTGGTAGTGTTTGTTCAAAGACCTCCATGTATTTGTCGAATTTCATTCTGTTGTTACGTAAGGGCGACAGTTGGTCGTTATTTCAGGTGCATTTTTTTGCGACGGACAGTAGGTAGTACTCGGCGGAAAACGCAGCCGTGATGGGAAACCCGTGAAATGCATAGACGATTTAAGTAGAAAAACGTGAAGGTAAGAAACTACGTAGAAGATATAGCCGTGGATGCATGGGTAATATTAAAATAGACTTAAAACGAATGATGGGGATTTAATTTGATTGGCTCAGATGGAGACTAAAACCGGGATTTGTGAACAGGTAATGACACTCGTGACTCCACAAAGTGCGGGGATTTCTTGACTAAGTGAAAGAATACTAGTGTTTCTGCGACGACTATTCGCCTTGCAGTTGCTGTGTATGTAACAAAATTTTCCCGTCTACCAAGATGATCAAGTGAATCGAGAAATTATACCTGGCTACAAGAACAGTTTATTTTTGGCTGCGTCACGCATGTCCGTTTGTCTGTCAGTATTTATCATTGGCTCTCTTCGTACGGAATTGCGTGATATTTAATGTTGAGGTCTTTTATTAAAATCTGTCGAAAAAATTTAAAATTGTTTGAAATTGGACAAATTATGGGGAATATTAATTTCAAATAATTTATAATAAATGGCTACATTTTTCCTTATCACGATAAGTAATTCGTAGCCGGTTTGTTCGAAGTTGTGTATTTGTTGTCTTATCCCCTTATTGCTGTTTTTGTTAATCGTAATATTTTAGAGGTCTTCCCAGGCTTTTCTTTTTTTTTTACAGTACCTGAAAATAAAGTGATGACAAATTTTCTACTGCGATGATTATTTGTCAGCATAGTTCAAAATTTTTGCTATCTCCTTAACTTCATTTTAAAACGTACGGCTCTGTGAATCGCCTGTGTGACATCGTTATAAAAACTCCCCTTCTTATGCCTACTGTCACATCACAAACCGGGTTGGAACAACCGATGTGTCACGTTTGACTTCGGAACTGCTCTTTATTGGTATGTGGAAAAAGAATTTTCCTTAGTAGTGTTTGGTTTGTATTTCCCTACGTGTTCCTATTTGTTTTAAGTGCACACTGACTTATTTACTATTTGTTCATTTTCTAAGATATGGGGGAGTAAGAAGTAGTTATAAATATGTAACGGAAATTTGCGGTTTATTTTCTTCTGCAGGGTGCAGTATTTAAGGAAAGCGTAGGGAAGTTCGCAGATAAATTGGTGCTGAGGTTAGGTTTTAGCATGTAGTGGTCATGAATTCATTACTCTAAGTGCTATTCAAATTTTGGTACGCGGACGAGGAGAGCAATAAATTCTGTTAACCTTAAGAGTAATGGTGAACCTCGTTGCTCATGTAAAACAGGTTATGTATTCAGTAGACGGCTGTTCATTTAACGTGCATGGAACTGTAAGCATAATGGAACAAAGTGAAGTCCGTTGTCTGAATTGTGCGCTGAAACGAGACGGACGTGTCAGTGTAGACATTGTTTTGATGAGATCGTGGAACGCTGGAACTTTTCGGAATTCGATCCGAATCGGGTTGTGTTTCAAATATCTTTAAATTAGGAATATCCAAATATGTGAAACATCCTTTTAATATAGGCATATGTTAATTAAGAGACTAAGTGTTTTCTTAAGTACAGTATTATTCCTTAAAGATTTAGATTTGCGAAAGGCACTGACGTTGTCTGAAGGGGAACAAATTTCAGTTATGTTAATGATGAAATATGAGACCAGATAAGATGAGATTAACGTACATCACTCATGGGGGAGAATAATTAATTCAGAATATTGTAAAAAGTAAGATTAAATGACAGTTCAAAGATGACCGGTCCAACATTACAGGTGCTGTCTTTAGACACAGCATTGAAAATGAAAAGCAATGGTTTACCTCATTTTTTACTTATTTTTGTTTTCTCTTTTAGACTACAAAAGCAACGATAAAAGAACAGGATATTTTAAATGGGGTACATTTCATGACGAAACTAAACAATTCTGGTGTTGCTTCTATTTGCCCGCTTGGCATAGCTGGCTACAGATGTAAACAAATTACTGCTTAGCATCGGTGCCAAAACTTTCAAGAATTCTCTGCTGAAAAAGATTAAAATTTCTTCAATAATTGCTGGTAATTCATAAGGACGGAACATGGAGAAGCTTAACGCACACATCTGAAAGTTCTCCCATTTCGCTCTCAGGCTCTATTATTGCGTCTTTTGACCATCGCCTATCGATTATCGACATTTCCCAGTCCATTTGCCGATAAGCTGGTCTAATCACCCGCAAATACTCCAGAAGCCAGTGAAATAGAAACATTACTGTGCTGTACGTCAGGGTTCTCTCGGCTAGATAGCAAAGTGTCACGTAAATTATAGAAAACTCTCGCCTGTATTTAAGCTGCTTGCTTTGCTATAAAATTCATATTGAACAACATCTATCACGTGTATAAATAAATCAAAGCCCAACACCATACACATGCTGTAAAATTAACAACCCTATGTATTTTCTCTCACACATGTTTTGACTTCTTGAAAGCTTAAAGTTTTTAAAACTTAGATATGAAATACCATACCGTACATAGGAGGCCAAAATAGCTAGCTACTCGGTATATTAAAGAGTACCAAAATATTTATATTATTATATACAAATATATATTAATTTACGTACATTCTGAGACGAAGATGTAGGATTATTTTAAATTTTAAGGCGTGCTTCAGATCAATTATGAGGTAAAACATGGTCATACTTTCCTGAATCACTGTAAATTTAAATTTAAATTCTTTAACAGACACATGAGCCTGACCATAGACGATTTTCAACTTGAGCGGTTCGACGTCACTTACTTGGGATCATTTGTGAAGAGTTAAAATGAGATGTGGGCAGACATTCATTCCAAATCAAGAAAGCAAAGCAAACATACCTAGCACACATTAAAATCTTCAGTTCTGACGTTCTGTCCCGAAATATATAAAAAGCTAATAAGACGCATGCTGACTTATGTGTCAGAAACTCGGACAACGACCACGTAGGAAACGAAAGCGCTCACAATTTTTAGAAGGGAAATTGTAAGGAAAATGTAGGGACCCGTAAAAGAAGAAATTTGGATAAAAAGAACAACCGGAATAAAGCACATGCTACAAAGGAAGATATTGTATAATTAAAAAAAAATCCACCTATGAGGAGAGTATGGTCATGTTGAAAGACTGCAACACTAAAGAGTGCCAAAGCAAATTGTAGCAGCTACACTGGAAGAAACGAGGAAATAGGAAGACCACGCAACAGTTGGAAGGACAAGGTTAAAGAGGGCTTCAATGTAATGGGAATAATAAGTAGTTAAGCAATGGCCAGAGACAGTCGGGAATGGAGGAATTTCGTATGGGAAGCCGAGGTCCACAACGGAATGTAGCATATGAGGAGGAGGAGGAGGAGAAGAAGATGAGGCATAAGACAAGAAATAGAGACTATGAGGTACAAAGTATGTACTGTGTACATGTACAGGCGTATGCAGAAATATACTGATATTTTAAAAATTCTGTTTTTCCTCCCAAAGTTACCGTGTGCGCTTTTGGGAATGATAAAGTGTCAGGAAATTGTTCTGTAATAAATTATTCAGAAATGCACAAAAATTGCTGCTTGAAGTGCTTTAAGGAAGTATTTTTAAAATCTGGTGTTATTGAAGGTCGTTTTAGACAGACTTCCAAAAGTGACGGACGGATGGGTAAAGCAGGAGGTCTTGTATTCCTGTGACAGAGTCTTCCTGACGAAATTGGCAAGGAATGAATTTCTAAAGTACTTACGTCCTGATTACTTTTTTTATACAAGGATTATACAGATGATTGTCCATTCCAAGAGACATGGTTCACTTACATGAAGTTTCGGAAGTGTTTCTAAAATTCCGGTTGAAAATAACAGTTCTTACTCATGTATCCGAAAAGTGATTAAATTTCAATGGAGGGAGAGCAACAAGAAATGTAAGCGTCAGCTGTAGTTCAGTAAGCCGTCCATTGTGTGTGGCCTGACTAGAAGAAGGCTCTGTAACACGAGGGACGACCAAACAGTTTTTTGTGAACTATTATTCTGGCTGTTGTTTCTATGCTAATGGATGGTGTGATGGTTTTTAGATACTGATAAATGATGAGAAGACGCCCCGTTCTAAGTTATGCTTGGCGTTAGTTCGATAGCGAGAGAAATACATTTTGGTTACGCATTCGGAACCAAATATATTAAAAAATTGCGACCTCGCTGTGGCTGACTTTTAACGTTCTTTGTTCATCTCCGCTAGCACTTATAAAATTCTGTATCAAGGAAGTAAAGGGACCTGGCAGACTGAACAGATGTTCATATTGCTGGGACTGCCGGATGTTACTTTGCACATTATTAAATTCTGTTTTGCGAGGTCTGAAGTTTCCACAGCGGTGTTGATGGATATTAAAGTCTTCCGTTGTACGACGTCACGTAAATAGTTACTTTTCTGAGGAGCGTAGTATATGTATACGTTCTCTTCAGCCGTTATTTGCAGCTTGCAACTTCAAATTATATTTTCTTCAGATGTCATGTGTGGGTGTAACATTTAGCATTTTATTATTTAGACAAATTAACACTTATTTCTTTTCCGATTTTTTGGTTCGCAATGTGGTCGCAGTTCGTAGTAATAAGATTGTGATGAAAAATATATTTTTGTAACTCAGATCTTATAAAGATAACGGACATATAATGAAGGAATAACGCCTTGTTGTACGCGAGCATTCGAACTTGTTGCAGATGCAACTGCATATCAGCGAAATAAAATAACATAGTGAGAATCTGTGTTAAATAAATGGATTCGAAATTGAGAATTGTATTTATCACAAGGTATAACCTCATTCCAGAATAATAAATAATGTAGTGTGAGTAATGCTACTGAATTGAATTTTATAGCATAGTAGTAGTTTTATGCGAACAAAGTAATGAAAATTCGGGTCTGGTAAAAGAAAAATATTTTTAACTAACTTACTCAGCAATTGTTAGCTTCTGAAGGAGGACTCTGTCCCAAACAGCTGCGTATAGGTTTACAAGTTGTGTTTTTTTTATTGAATTACAAAATATCTAACACTGAATTTTTGCTTGTAAGCAGGAAAAGACATCGTTGATCATGACCTTAATGTTGAATTACATTAGTTTGTTCCCAATAGGATCGTCATAAAATATTCAACGGATAAGCGTAAGAAAATGCACGAAATGTGCCTCAGAAGAATAATGGCTATGCAATTATAGAGTAAAAACCAATAAAATGCACATTTATAAATTCATATTCTAATTTTTTAAAATTCTATTTAATTTTTTGTCTTCTACGTGTTTCGAACCCTAGGGTTCATCTTCAGGAAGGCGGTTGTATATAAACTTTTGGTACACTACGTTGTACGGGTTGAAATTGCAAGAAAAGACTTTTATAAATTATCTAAGTATAAAAAATTTGAGCTTTTTGAATATATCGATGTGAACATAAAACACAGTAGTTAAATATATGATATATAAAACTTAAAACATGAGAATATAAAACTTAGATCTCTTGTAAAGGCCTTTTTATTTTAATATCAGCATCTACCTCGTACTGTACCATAATTATATATACAACCGTCTTACTGAAGATGAGACCTCGGGCTCGAAACATGTAGGAGACATAAACAAAATTAAAAATTAAAATATTAATTTAGAAAATGTTAATTTTGTTAGTTTATATTGCATAATTATGCTACAAAGCACGGTGCAAAAACAAACGAAATAAATAATAATGTCATTTTCCCCTTCCCCATTATTAAGCGTTGTTTCAGGACACGTTAGCCGTAATGTATTTGTGGTACTTGTAAATAAAGCGGTTGCAGCCGTGTGATACTTTTCAGTCTCTGATTGCACTATACTTAGCCATAATATCTCCTATGGCGTGACTTCAACAACTTGCATATGAGCTAGTCATAGTATTGCGGCCCTCTTATACGCTGATCATAGGCGTGCAAGTCAATAAATTACCTTGCGCTGTGTGGAATGGGGAACGAATCTATAGTACTTCGAATCTGCTGCACAGTTTAAATATTTGAAGAGAAAAGTAGCAAATTAAATTTACATTGGGGAAGAAATTAGTAGCGGAGTTTTGTTCGTACTCTTCTCTTCCTTCTTTGTTTATTTTCAGAGCTCTCACAATTTGGAACCTTTTGTCTTCTCCTGAAATTAGGAACAAAATTCCTTGACTGGTTGAGCGACCCTAACTGCATTAAGAAGAAGCTGTTCTGTGGAATTTCTTAGTTTCCTATAGATTATAAATTGATCTTTTGTTTCACATGATTGTGAAACCGTCTTTCACCTTAATGAATGACTGTAGATTGAGGGCTTTAGAAGATGAACTGGAGAATGTATTGTACCTAAGTTACAGCACGTAACTTACGATATAGACGAATGTATATTCAGGTACATGTTAACTTAAGCTTTCAATGGATAAAACTGTCTCGACCACGTGAAAGAAATTGAGAAACTCCGAGACATTTATTTTGCTTATAGAACCAAAAATGCCAGAAATTTATTAGGATAACCCGAAGGAAGCATTTTACATACTGGATGTAAATAGGAGGACAATATTAAAAGGGGTCCTAAAATTTTACGCGGTAAAAATTAATAATATACGTAAGTGGCAATAAAAATTAAGAATGATTAATGAAGTTTTATGTTAAATACAACACATACGTCTTGGGACTGAAGTAAACCTTGAACAGGTATATGTATGTTATTGCATATCACCAATTTGCAGTATGTTTCGGCACCGACACCCGTCTTCAGAGAAGATGATTTCTAAACGTTATTGAGATGATACTGCGTGGCTTATATTACTCCATCGAAAAAAAACGCCAGCAACAGTAATTCCAGTCGTAAGATATTGTGACATCTAAGTAGTACAAATACCGCAGTAGTTAATATGGGATTTTATGCCAATTGTAGCAGCCGCTGCGAATTGGTGTTGCGGAATAACGTCCACATATTTGTCAAATCTGAAGAAAACAGGAGTGAAATCTGTGCATATAAACAGCACGAACCTGAAGTACATAAATAGCGAGTTATTTTCACTTGTTATTAGATTAAGCATCTCGCAGAAAAACGATATTTCTTCGTACTTGTTTGTACTTATTTACCGCGTTGGCGAAGCAGGACGTAAGACTTGCGAACACAAAATCTGTTGCATTGTATAATAAACCGTACATAGTTGCTTAGAGACAAAGGATACTTGCAGGTAAGTGGCTTTAATTACAGTTAGACAGAGGTAACCAGAGGAAAGAGGAGTGCAGGAGAAGTTTACATTTTAGCAGGCATTGATTTTTGTGTAGGGGATTTATTTGTGCGAAATGTGTGTGAAGCAATCATTTTGTTTAACCTGAATTAATAACAATATTTTTTTTAAAGATATTTTTCGCTTTTTGTATTCTTCTGAATTTCCTCTTTAACATTTCGTATAAATGTCGCAGTACTCATTAAAACTCATTACAATGGAGTTTCATTATTCCAGAAAGAATTACACACTGCATAAACGCTATAACCTGTTACGTGTACTTTGATGCGTGAATGTAATTGAGGGATCTGAAGTTGCGATTCGGAGAATCTGTAGCTGCTCCTGGTGTGCTCTATTACGGAGTGCAGAATATACTTTTTAAAGCTGCGTTATGACGCGACTGAAACAGTGGAATAAATAAGTGATTTTAGTGACCATTTCAGTATAAAGTGCACATAAACACGTATCACCACGTGAAGGTGAGGACAAGTTAGACCTAAGGCCTATATATTTTGCGAGAAGCTGCGCGTTTAAATCTACACCATCTATCTGTTGTTTATTTCTAATCGACAGTCTGAACCGATAAAAGTAATCTCCATAGTTATTCCTCTCCTTTGAAATAATTCCTCGTTTGAGAGAGCCACATGTTTGTGGCAGTACTCTCTTCAATTATTGTACAGTACGTGCAAGCTGTGGGGCGTGTCTGTACAATGCTTAACTCTCAACTAACCTTTTGAATGGGAATGTAGCGAGCAAAAGAATTCCATGTTCAGTTTTTACAATGTAAACCAACAAAATGCTCGCACTTTGTTATAATTACAATAATGTTTTAAGATACATAAACTTCTACATTTTTCGGTCCTCACTGGTCCATCATCAGACAGTGTACAGTTGCATAAAATAGTCCACGTCCTTAACATTTGAAATTGGACCCACTCGCAATCTATGTTCTTCTGTTTGCTTACATTATTTATCATCATTCGGTGTTCTAGTTGTTATGAAACCTACCAGAAGAACGGAATTTATTGTATTTATATCATTACTTCATGCTGAATTTTTGTTCCAGGTTAAAATTTTTTGTTCTGTGCCCTGAGAGCACTAAGTGAAAATGAAATTGGAAGATGACCTCTTTTTTTCTCACGTTCTAAGATTGTTCAGTGGGTTTTTATTAAATTTAATATTGTGGGAATGTAGCAAAATTTACATGATTTGTGCAATTCTGACCCCTATAGGTTGAATATTCGCAAAACTACACACGCAACTTAAATGTCATTCTCTGAAAACACGTAGGGAACGCCGGTATAACTAACACCACTACACGCATTTTGAACATTGGAACTGGACGCAACTGAGTAGTTAGCTCCACACCTCGTTCAGTCTTTATTTCCTTTATAGTAGTAAGCTATGTGAGACCCAGAGCCACTGTGGGAACACTAGTGTAGATAAAATTCACTTTAAATGCCAGGAATTTAATCCTGGCCATCCAAAACTTAAATTAGTCACTAATAACGCAATCAGTTTTGGACATGCAGCAACTTACTTCCGGTCACAAGTTGCGTAATAAAAATGTAGATGTTTAGTGATAGCAATCAGCATGGATTTCTCGAGAATGTTAGATACAGCGATACGTGTCATTTGCTACGTTCTTGCAAGAAGGCATTAATAGGAACATGTCTATGTCTGAATTACTACTGCCGTAAGTACGCTGTCATTCAATTCTGTGTAATGGGGAGGAGTATCCCGTCTCGCAAGGTATCGATCCAGTCCAGTAATTTCAACCTACATGTTTGCCAAAACACTGTTGGATTCTCACTATATATGTCTCATCAACCTCTAAATCTACGCAAGATCTGTACTTCGTATGCTTATATCAACCCACAGTCTTGTACCAAGATGAATTATGCAGAACGTTTCACTAATTTCTGCTCTCAGCACAACTGTCGTGGCAGTTTGTCTGCATACGAATCCTGCCTCGGAGGCGATTTCGGTATCCGTATCTCCCCTGCAGCTCAACTTAGGTTTTTCCATGGAATAAACTCCAAGTGTGGACTTCCAGCTCCCGAGTCGGGCTCATAGTTTATGAAAATATTTCTTGCCATACGACGGAGCTAATGTCGTGAAATTTTGGCAGTTTCTGTTTGAATTTTATTTGCCATTCCTTGCTAGAATGTGGGTTATCCTAATTTTCTCTTCTTTTTTTAATTCCTGAACAATTGTTGAAGGTGTCATTTGACGTAACAGTCTGAATATGCTACTTTGAAAGTCACGGACCCTATGATTTTGCGCACACCGGTGGCACTTCATGGTGACGTAAACTACGCAATGCATCGGGATTTTCGTAACATCATCTGTTATTTTTGTCATTTATTTTCCTACGTGGTGTCAACCATGCATCATACAGAAAAGTTTTAATTTTTGTTTTTGTGGACCACTGAGACTGTTGTTCGATAGTTTTCCATTATTCTATGCATTATTCTTTTATAGAGTGCTGTTGTCGCAGGAGAAGTTTTACGGAACTTAGGCTGCACTTGTTTTATGACGTTTTATTTTATATATCTATGACCGATAAGTTGATTAAAGGTGTGTTCTGTTGTAATTCGTAAATTCAGCCTTACCTTACGAAAAAGTATGATTGGTTGGTGAGTCATTGTTAACTAAGCTGCCAACACATGAAGCCAAATCCGGGGAGGGGCATACTTTCTGAGAAACTGATATTTGCTCAGCTAATTAAGTATCCGGCATTTGATAGAACCTGAAACTCTATTATTACCGTGATAACGGTAAGTATCTTTGCATCAAGATGCAGCTTTTTTACGATTTGTAGAAACGAGTGTGACATGGGGCTCTCCTGTTATACAGGATTTTTGGAAACATGTTGATATAGGAAATTTAAAATATAAATAAACTGTATTATGGGCATAGTCCTTTTGAAATCTCAACTGAGCTGTGGAGTGGAGTTCGTGTGTTGAAGTTAAGGGTTAATTATATTTAGCCAGTCAAGACCTTCATCTCCTTTTATGGAATCCGAAAATCCGTTATCATGGTGACCAGAAACTTCCTAGGAGGAATTAGTAGTGTTCTATCATTTTCTGCTTTTTGTGACCCAGATGAATACTATAAATCTGTCTATGGCCAGATGCTTAAGGTTTAAATTTTATGGTTTCAGAGAAGAATTTTTTGCATTACAACTGTTTAAAATTTATAGAAGTTTTCTTATCTCATTAGAGGATGTGTAGTCTCTGTAATGGAAATGTATCCTTATGTAACGTAATAATAATTTCATCTTTCATATCATGACAGAAATATAGATGTACTGCGCCGACTAATAATCCGGACTTATATTAGGGAGGCATATTTGCTTCAAGATCTTTCTCGATCAGTTGATCGACAGTATTTCTTCCGAAAACTGAGTCGGGTTCCATGGAACTGGTTAATTGTTATATGTTGTAAGTTCTTATATGTACTCAGTTACTGCGCTATGTTCTAATACTCTTTTTCCGCTAAACTGCTGTTGTATATTATCGCAGACAGAGCAGAATCTTCGTACAAGACGCAGGCATAGTGAGAACTGCTCTTCGCTTTCATAGCATTCTGTTATCGTTAGCTACTTCAGAATGTGTACCGAGGCGCTCTGGCCGATGTCACTTCCGTCTGTGATGCTGCTGCCAACTCACGACCGTTAATATTACTGAGCAATTGGAGGAGGTCCTGCGTAACAAAGATTTTCAGTAACTAAAGGTTTTTTTTACGAATGTTTGGTAATGATTTCTTATACATTGAGAGGGCATGAATACGCTGTTGTCGGCCTTCTTACATCGCTCAGCGTGGTGGAGTCTGTTTCATGAGGGCAATAAAGCAGAATATACTTTTCTGACTTTTTGAAATGTGAAATACAGAGGTGCAATGAAATTCGATTCTAGAATTTGTTGCAAGGGATGAGTGATAAAAAACGTTATACACTTGCTTTTATTTTAGGGCATTGTTCATCACATTCACTTAACCAGTGTTCTTTCAATAAGAAACGTCTGATATTTTGTCTCTGTTAGCGATGGAAGAATGAAATACTGCCGGTTTTGTTAGAATTACGAGCAAGCAGGAAACTGTCTTATTTAAAATCTTTCATATACAGCCGTCAAATAAGTGTGTTTAAATCAGATATGAACCCGAAGTTATGGTCATTATGCCATTATTCTTCCATTCCTTTGCAAGGAGCGTGAGGTCGTGCACTTTGGAATTAAGACATATGAAATGAGGACTGAGGATTTTTAACAAATTATGTACGGATATTTTCTAAATTAATTTTGTCCTGTTTTGAATACCTCCCTGGCGGTGTTGTTTCCATGAGCATAGTCCTCTATGAGAAGGCAGTAACCACTCAACCAGTCAAGAAATTCCCCGTCTTTTATGTACTATTTTGGTTCGTTATCAAATAAACAAGTTTCCGTCAAACGGCGACTCCTGAATATGTTCTATTCAGTCCTGAACCTTCACATAAAAATTATTTATGGTCCACTTTTATATTTTTATCTGACCAAAACTCAGTGGCTGTTCTAAGTGGTTCTCTTATTTTCGTATTTCCATACTAACTGTCTTACAATCTCAAATTTGGCAGCGCATATAATCAAATAATCATAAGAGAATCCCTGAAAGAACAGAGATTTTTATGTCTTCGGTTTGTGCTTAAGTCTGTCTCCCTCTCCTTTTAATACCTGTATTGGCCTATAGGGAACAAAATCGAAAATAGTTTCGATGTTTTTACTTTAAACGTTACAGAGTAGTGCGTTTCTTCATAGTTATGATTTATGTTTGACTCGTGGTAAGAATGACATTAATTGTTCAGTATTTTGCTTACCAGTGGGGTACTAGAATAATACTACCAGAGTAATCATTTCATTGAATGTAGCAGACTTTATGATGTGTTTCCAGCAAAATATTCATTGACGTATCAAAACTTAGTGTGGTGTTGGGCAGTGCATTCATGGAAATCTTTTATTGCTGTATGCGGTAGGATTCAAAGCAGATCTATTTCATTTACCCCAGACCTAAAAGAGAGAATAATTTGAAAGCTGATCGCTCTGGGTACCTATGTTAGAAAATGATACGGCGATCTGACTGTGTGTAGACTAAAGAGAACGAGGATAAAACCGTGAGTCAGTTTACATTTATACACAGCGTAGCTTTGAAGTGATACGAACAAGTTTATCGCGTCATAACCCCAGTACGTCGTCTGCAATCTCTTGGTGACCATCTTTTACTTCAGGACAAGTGCTCAATTCTCCATTGGTCTTAGTAAATAAATTTATTATTTTGAATGTTTATTGCTCCGCACTGTTGTGAAACTTACTGAGGCGAAAGTGATGTTGTGTCGATAAATTTCTCTGATTTGTCAACCGTACGATTTGTTCAACTATACTGATTACGTGTTGTCGCTAGACTTCTGGTTAATCTCACTACTGGAACATGGAATCCAGAAATACGTTATTATAAACGACAAGCGCCGGTACCCTTGCCCGCACGGTCTAAGGCTTAGGTCTGCGGCCCCTCACATGCTGAGATTGTGAGCCTGAATCCTGCCGGGGGCATGGATGTTTGTCTGGTATGAGGTGTGTTGTCTGGTAGAGGTCTCTGCGACGAGTTGATCATTCATCCAGAGGAGGCCTACCTACTGTGGTGCGTCATTGAATATTATCTAGAATGCTGAAGAATGAGGAGGACATGGCACGCGTAGGGCCGCAGCGCCATAGGAAAAAAAGCCAAAGAACAAAGTAGCCTATCCCATGGCGAAGAGCCCTTCTTTAAAATTTAATAGTTCCCGAAGCAGTCAAGAAAATCCCATCATCCTGTGAGACTAGAAGGTTTATGACCGTGTGCATAATAGCTCGCCCATTTCTTTATCATGAGCCGCACGAGCCAAGTCACACATTCCTAGTTTATTTCTTTAAGATCAATTTTAGTATTATTCTCCCATCTATGCCTTGTTCTTCCAAGTAGTCTCCTTTCTTTATTCTTCCCCGCCCAAACACTGAATGCATTTCAGAAGAGACTAACATCATGCGTTATATCTGGTGTTAGGGCTCTTGAACGCCAACGGAACGTTGTCTTCTGGGAAGAGACGCTCTGCAGCACGGTAGAAATGCACCGACGTTTCGGGCCTAACTTTACTGCCTGAAACTTCGGTTCATTTTATTTTTTATTAATTTCTTGCCGGAAGCTGTACTTTGTAGCCAGAACATGCCTGGATTTAGTAGGCTGTATATGTCCAGTAGTATAATAACATTACATACGCGGCAAAAAGTATTTTATCCACCTTTAAAGTTGTTTGTTTGTTGTGATCCGGTTTTAAAATACAAATCTCAAGATATTTCTGCAACCTCTAAATAAAATTCAAGATATGGCATCCTCGATTTTCATAACATCACCTAGAGCGGAGCTGTTTTTTTTTTTTTTTTTGCAGATTCCAATTAAAAATTATGTATATTTGCAAAATGGTGTAAGATGTTTAGTTGTAAAAGAATGGAATAACTGTAACAAGAGGTAGCTAAGAGATACCGCTATTTAATTACCTCTAAACGGTTCCAGTACACTGAATTGTGTTATGAGGTATAGGATGGTGTTGATGCAAACAATTAAAGAATTTTCATTATTGAAGTAACTGCTGCTTTTGGGCGAAACTATTTTTAAGCCTATTTCTTCTATCTTCGAAGCGTCTTACAATTCAACGTAGACTTATTAAAATCCTTGAAGTCGACTAAGTGTTTGAAAGCATTCTAGATGGACAACCAAGGCAAAGAAAAGCGTGTTTTAAAAAGGGAGTTAGACGAAGCACAAAAAAAGTGGGAAGAAATATATTGCCATTACAGAACCTTGGTTTGCATAGTGGAACACTTCATGAATTTTTAATCAACGTCGACGATCCGTTAATACAAGCCCCGCCTCTCTGGTATGTGCGACAAAGATAAGTTAAACAGGTGTGTCTAGTCGGGCTGAGGAAACAAATTGGAACTTATGAAAAAGTCAGAATGACTGTTACTTGTGATAGTCGTTTTTGTATTCTGAAACGATTTCTCTTATTTATCATTTGATTTCAATTACTTTAAAGAGAATACTGCTGACCCCTTCTGTAACTTACACATATGTGCACAGGCATATAATAGCGACTGTTATACCGTAATTCACTTATCTTCGGCTTGCACGATTTCCTAGCCACATACACTGTCTCGTTCCTAGGCCTCGCCTCACCCTCAAAGTATACGAGTTTCTTCTACTTCGGGGGTGTAAAAGTAAGGCCTGCGTTAGAAAGAACCCAACAATGTTAATTGTAATAAATATGCCCCCTAACGTTCTGCTTTCCTCGGATTTATGCTGTCGTTCTACGGGCGAATACAGAAATAACATAAAGGCAAACCTAGAAGACATCTTAGTTGATTTAAAGTAGACAGAGAGGAAGTTATCGAGTTTGTATTATTTGTTTTGCTTGCTGGGATGAAAGACAAAAGCGTGATAAAGGGGAGACTAAAATTGTCTTCGTTCCATTAAAAACGTATTTTTTAAAAGTGAGAACTTTACATTAATATAATTTTGTGGAGAATTAGTAGTTTCGAGTTTTCTCACTTCTCGGTTTTTCATGTGAGTCCCACTGGTGATTACAGACACGCCGAAACCTAAATATCATCAACATTGTAATGCAAACTAATTCATCAACACCTCGAATACGCGCTGGGAAAGGAGTAGACATTCTATGTAACTTATTTCCTCGAATAAGTGTAAAGGATTCAGGTCGTCAGGGGGTTAAGTACTTGAAATAAGACTGGTTAGAGTTTTAACGTGTTTTGAAACACCAAACGGGTTTACACTGACAATGATGTGACAACCGAAACTTTTGAGATTTTGCTGTATGCTCTACGAAATTCATCACCATGCATAGGCTATTTTTCTTGAAACGCAATATTAAACGTGCAAGTATAATCTGTGGGAACCTCGAGTAATGTCTGTTAATAAATTTTTTATCATGAAAATACACTGCCATATTGTCAAACAGAAGTCTGTCTGTAGCTGTATGAACGCAGTGTTTCCTGGCAAATGGATTGGTTGTGAGGGGATCTGTGCCATGGTACCGTCACTGATTCGCGAAAACGTACGTTCCTTCTATGCCTACACCACTCCGTGTAGACTCGAGTTCTCTTGGGCAATGACAGTCTTTCCTTGGGCGAGTAATGCCCGACGTAATACAGGCACGAAGATTCTTCTGGCCGTCGGGTACTACTCACCCGACGTGACGTCCCAGGGGACTTGAATCTTCAGCGCCACCGCTGTGATAACTTTAAATCTCGCATTCCTCCATGATCGGCAGCAGCGCATCGCTGAGTCTGAGAACACGGAGGGAATGAGATTCCCGCTGGGAGTGCAGTACGAAGTGAACTCTCGTTGGAGTGTCTGCAGGGTAATGAAGGGTGCTCATTCCCAGCTTGCGCACATAAACATGAGGTGTTTCCTCGTATTGTGTACGTGGTTTCATATCGTTTCAGCTTTCTGCATTTTCGCTGTATTTCTCTAGGTTATTCATCCCCCTTGTGTTTACAATATAACAAGAAATACCAATACATCCAGTCTAAACACAACTTTATTTTACAGTTACAACTAGCTACATGTTTCTTTTATTGATTTTGTCCGTTATAAGGTGCATTGGGATTCAGAGATCTCGAACCTTACGAGGGTAAAGTTATGTCATATACATAACACATAAAGTACACAGCTTCAGGATTAATAATTTGTGAAGTGTATATCATTTGTATAATTTATGGAATTGACGTAACTGTAGGTTGTGTTGAATAAGTAATAAAACAATGTAATATTTATAAAATGATAATTAGGGTAGTGTAGGCGAATTTTGTGGAGACTTCTTCTATATATTTGTTTCGTTTATACTGTTTTGGTGGTAGTACGTTGGGAATTAGTAAAATTTGCTCAAGGATTATGGTATAAATAAGTTGTTGTCTGTTATGTAGATAAAACGTGTAGTTAAACTTAATGGAGGATTATATATGTCTGAAAATTAATTTTTTATTATTATTCGTGTCTTCAGCACGTTTTTATAAAGTGTAGCGTTAAGAGATTTCTTTCACAGGAGTGTTTCTGGATGATTATAGGCGCGTCTCGTTCGTATGGAGTTTGAGGGCCTACCTGTATTCAGGACACATATGCAGTTTTTTTACAGTTCATAAACTTTACAGTTATATAGTTTTTATAAATTTCATAAATCATTATTCCTGAAGCTGCTTATTTTACATGTAACGTATACTACATAACATTCAGTTTGTAAGATTCGATGCCTTTAACAACCAATGCAGCTGTATATATATTTCGTTTTTATATTTTTGTGATCAGCCTGACGATGACTACCGTCATTAGCCGAAATATGAAGCCGGTTTTTTTCCGTAAAATAAATCTGTGTTTAGACTGAGTATTTCGATAAATCTATCTCGGACTCTGCAGTTTGGAACGGCAGTAAATTCAAAGTTTTAAATGTGAAAAATTAAAAATAGTTTGGGAAATTTGTCCATTGAAATTCAAAACATTTTGTCCTATTGCAGAAAGTAAGGCTTAGAATACGCAAAGTTATTTCAAAGAAGAACTGAACGAGATACGATTAAAATGTATTCTGGTCTTCAGGTAAAGTGCTCGCAATTCTTGCCACATTTTAAAGAAATTTGAGTTTTCTCTTCCGATTTTCGAAAATTACTGAAATAACAAATTTCATAAAAAGTCGTCCATCGGGAGCCAAGTTGTTCCATGGGGTTGGACAAACGGCAGACATGGCGAAGCTAATAGTCGCTTTTCGCAGTTTTCTGAACGCATCTAAAAACGTTGAGAAGTACAGCATTCGTCTACCGAAATGATTCGGACCCCTGAAACAGGCAAACCTGTAACTAGTTGTACAAGACAATTAGGTCATGTTCCCTTCCGAGCGTAGCGAGCTGTGAGCTAACTGCGCTGACCTTCTTGTTACTGCATTTAGTGTAGTGTTTTGCGGCATGGGAGCGGATTCCAGTGGACGTTGCTTGTCCAAGTTGTCCAACCGAACAGAGTTAACCCATTTATCACCGACCTCTCCAGTTCACTGTACAGAGAGCTGATACTATGTGCTACTTTGAATACCAATCAACGCTTTAAGTATTGACCTCTGCGCAGGGAAATTTATTTGTTCCCCATAGCAACAAAGTATTGTTTTATGTAATAAAGGAGAAATCTTTGAATTATAACGTACCTATACAAGTTCTCCCCACTGTACCTATCTAGAATATATCAAGAAACACGGAAAAGCATATTAACCTTTACAGCCCTTGCGTCCTACCGTCTAGGACGCTAACCTCCAAACGTTGCATTTAATGAATTTATTCAACAAATATAACAAATATAGTTACTGAATATTTTAAACATGGTATATAC
>Ga0123357_10001239_pt1 | contig 26822 bp, 14 predicted proteins | sample TergutEmb28metaG_FD_89873 | JGI IMG/M metagenome (GOLD analysis project Ga0123357, IMG submission 89873) | Embiratermes neotenicus P4 segment gut microbial communities from Petit-Saut dam, French Guiana - Emb289 P4 | ecosystem: Host-associated > Arthropoda: Insects > Digestive system > Gut ...
AATAATTTTAATCAAGGTTATATGTTTTTAAAGTATTCTATGTGAATAAATATTTTAAAAGACATAGAACAGTGCAAGTAGTTGGCTCATTTTATAATCATAGACTATTGCACGGAACAAAAATGAAAATAAAAAAAAAATATGTTGGAGTATTTACGTTTTTAATATCCTAGATTTATAATACAATATAAAATGTTCCTTCAAACTTAATAATGTATTTACAACAGTCTTTGTATAAAGAACACTGAAATTGCCTATATTTGAAATTACACATTAATTTAAATATAAATAATTCTATTACGCTGACTGCATACCTAATTGCACTTAGACATAATAAGTTCTCAAAACGTGTATCAAGCAGAACTTTATTCTTGCTCAAATCTCATACATCTCTACCGCTACACCAACAAACAATGCTTCCGTTGTCCATGGCAACCAGGGATCTGATCTCTGATCCATGCCAGGGATCATCTAGTACAACAGGGTAATTTCTTCCACAGTCAACTATTGTTTTTCCAATAGTCTTTGGCAGTTCTTATCCGTGCTCAAAATTGTTTGGGCAATGGGAAAGATGAAATTCCTTAACTTATTCTTCAGCATGGATTAGAGGTATTCCACCAACACTGGGGCGATTATTGCTGGATATCTACTCTGATCTATGCTGGATATCTTCTCCCTTCGCTAAAATAATCTATTGTCATTATTCCCTTTGGAGTAGATGGTAATTCTCAATAAAGTATCTTCAAAATTCATTAGGATTCCTACCTCGATTACTTTATGAGAAGTTTTCGCAGTAAAAAGTAGTAACATCGTAAATTAGAAAATATTGAATACAAAACCCAAGTGAACATTAATAAAATACACGACACAATAAGTATCGAGTTGAATATACAGAAATTCTATCTTCCGTGAAATCCGATGGACGAATAGTTCTCTTCTGTGCTCGTCGTTGTCACGTCGGTACTGTCGACCCCAACTTCCGTTCTCGCAAAACATCAAAATGGCTCCGAAACCAAAGCCAACGGAGAAAGCAGGTTGGTAACAATTTTATTACACTTTATGCCACGACGATTAATACCCTGACACCATTTAAGTGTAAATTGAGCGGTTAATTATTGTATGCGGCACGGTACAAGCACGGTAATCTAGTGGGACAATGTTCCTTAATTACAGCCACGAGGTTTGCATACACATGTTGAAAGAAGCCACATGGCGGTTAATACTGTTTCAGTTTCGTTAATCGTACAGATTAATTTTGTTTTAAAAAGTGCATGCTGTACACGGCATCGATGAGCTGCGTTGCAGGTTTAATTAGGTTTTTTGTGCTAATGTAGATCTCGGTGTTAAAAGTTTACCTAATTAAAATGAGTGCCGGTCTTTAGCGTGCAGTTGTGAAAAGCTGTTCGTTTATATTTTTAGTAGCACTGTTTAAAGGCGTATGGATTATGTTTCACTGCAGTGTTTGTCATAAGCCCTAATCTGAAACTTGTAACATGTGGAATGTGTATATATCGCCCCCCGCCCCCACTCATCACACACACTTCTGTGACTGACCAGCAAAAGAAGACGTTGAAGGAGACTAGAGGAGAATTCTGCAGATACTGTAACTGTCAGCTCATGTAGTGGTCGGTGATAATATAGAGTAAAATTCTGACATTCTGGAGATATGACATAAATGTTGAATCTTTTTTTACACAGTACATTGGGGAAAGGCAGATTTCCCATGAAATTTAACGAGAAATATAGGTGGGACATCGTATGTTGTGGGAGGAGTGTAATGGAGAAAGCAAATGGCCTAAGAGATTCAACCGGAAATGTAGGTGGGACATCATATGTTGCGGGAGGAGTTGAATGTGGGAAGTGCTTTGTATGGCTGCCAGTTGTCTGCGGTAGCAGCATACCAAGCTTGCTTTGAAGTTATGGCTTGTGATGTATGTAGCCAAACTTGTCTTCTACTTACTGTTGCATACCAGATTACATTTGGTCTGTGATATGGTTCTCTTCTTTCTAGTACCACCTTCATTTAGCACCCATTTGAAGTTTTTGTGTGAACTTGTAGCATAAAAACTTATGAACACATTAAGAAACAATAAGTAACCCTAAATGCAATTGTGGTACTGTATGTACTTTTACAAGGTAGAGTATACAGTACAACTGTACATTGTACTGTTCAAAGTAGCTTGTGTGGTTTGTACTGATGTTGAAATTAAAAGATTTGAGGGCAGTCAAAATGCTTCGAAGAATTTCAGGAAACTTTTCCAATTTCAATTTACTGCTATTTTTTTGCACTGCTACAGATTGCGGTGAACAGGGAGTGGTGCTGTATTGTGATTTGTATGCTGACCAGAAGTACGCAGAAAGTTAGAACAGTGTTTGCTACACATACTGCTACTTTTTTTATATGGAATGAATGTTGAAATTCATTATTGTTAGCTTGACACGATACATTTTAATTGTGTATCGATGTATTTTACAGTAAGGTGCTTTAAAATTGACTGTTTTTCTTAAATTCTTGTATTTATGCCCAAATGGCAATAAAATAGCCAATTTTAAGGAAATTTAAAGGCATTACCCACTCTTAATCATTCTGCAGACTTTATTATCAGTTCTACTATTGTACTGGTTGACCACAGCAGGAAAATTTCCAGTGCAGATGCTGGCATGCAGTGTCTGTGTGGCAGTGGCTACACTCACTGTTACTGATAGATAGCCTAAATGCTAACCAATGTCTGTATTGATTGGCTGATTCAGTTGAAGGGGGTGCTGTTGGGCGTGGACACACCCAATCACAACCCACAGCTGTCTGCTTTGTCATGGCACACTGGATACAGTGTGGCTGACTGGTAGTAGAGTATTGCCTGTTGGTGTTTTTAAGTCCTTTTGTGAGTGTGTTTGTAAACACATATCATGGTTAACCGCCCACATGCGTATGTGCTGGCCATATCATCTGCGCGAGCCTGTCTGTTATTTGGAGATACTGCGGTAAAAAACAGAGAGTGGATGGAGCATTTTATGAATTTGGGTATACTGTGGGTTTTCTCAGTTCCTCTGACGTGTTTTCATGTTGTGGTTGCCTGCTTTGTGCTGGTAATGACAGACTTCTTTAAATTGTTCATAAGTAACTCATTTTTCAATGAAGCCTTCATACTCTGTTGATAAAATTAATCTCAGAGGAAATGAACTGCAAATTGAAATTTGCTAAAATCATTTTCAAAACAATATTTTGACCAAGCTTTGCAACACCAAATGTGTTTGGATTGCTGCAGATTAACTAGGTCTTTCACATTTTTCCATAATTTAATTCTTTTTAAGGAATTATGAGTTGAACCCATAACACTTACCTTTTCTTTTTCCTGCGTTTATAGTTCTACATATCTGTCAATATTGTTCATTTTAGTTTTATTTTTGTAAAGAGCTTAATACTTAGGTACATCTTCTGTGAGCAGTTAATTTGACAGTTTGAGATTGTTGCCATTTTTGTAATTGTTGACCTAAACGCTGTTTCATGCATAATGTTTAGGTATGTTTGCAGTCAATGTGCATATCATTCATTGTGCCTAGCTCCAGCTTTGTCTCAGGTTAAATCATAACCACTTTGTTCCACAACCTTTATTGCTAATGATAACGCATGGTTGTTGTATTATGTGACCCACATTGCTGTTCTCTTCTGCCATTCTTCCACATGTTGAGTCAGGGTATGTGCATTTTAGTTAATATCCTACTGTCAGTATTAAGTTTTACTCACCATATTTGAAGAAAGTTTTTTTTGGCGGGGGAGTGGGGAGGGATTGGTGCTTGCAAATATATCACACATACCAAACATATTTCTTGCATTTCAGAGTTCTGCAGGTGAATTAACCTTTTGATGCCTAAAGACGACTATAGTGGTCGTACCGCACCGCTAACTTCTAAGCGTTGCATTTTATATATTTATTCAACAAATATAGGTACTGAATATTTTAAACACGGTATATACTCTCCGTTTTTTCCTCTTCAAAATGCAGTTTGTTTCATAAATGTAACGTATTTGGTTCCTGTATTATTCACATTTTATATACAGGGTGTGCTAAAATTAAAAAAATAATTCCAGCGCCAAAAGGTTAATTGTATTAAAACCTGGGTGTTTTTTTACTTGTCATAAGTGCAGTGATATTACTGTACACTATACTGCATGGTCTACAAGTGAATAACACATGGGTTCAGATATGCAGACTAGGAGGTCACAATCACATGCTTACTATTTTGTTACCAAAAACAGTCTCTAACCAATGCATAAGATTGTTTGTACTCTCTTACTAAAATGAGGCATAGACATGTGTCAGAACAAGTCAGAATGTATGTAACATACCAATATAATTTTATGATGGCAGAAGAAAGATTGACTCAGTAATCATAGTTACAACTTTGTTCACCATTTTCCAACCTTAACTTGAAATGGCAGTTTGTAGATTAACATGCAACTGTCTGCCATTCAGTACTGTTTATGCTGAGAGTTCAAATATCTGCTGAGATGGATGCAGTCTTCATCACTTAACTGTACAAATGTGGAGTCTGTCCATTATACACCCCATTTAGGTACCTCGTCACAAAATTCATTCCTTGCAGGAATATATGATGCTCCAGTGGGGTCCCTGTTATGACCAAGACCATTGATGTTTCCATAACTATCAAGCATGCTGCAATACAGCACATGTGGGGAGTCTCATAGGTCAGCTGCTTTTTGTGCAAAGCAAGCCGATGGGACACGACAAGTGATATGGGTCAGATGAAATAAGCATTTTAGCATCATTTGATTCTCTGTTTGGTCTTGAGTCAGTATCAACACTGTTGAATGGAACATAAATGAATAAAAGTTGCAGTAAAAGTGAAAGGTAGAGTTCACCCTACAACAGGCCATGAAGGCACAGAGTGGTACTAGAGGTACTACTCTTCCCTTTCTTTAACCTCGGCACTGGATGGTGGTGGGTGATCAGCTCCTTTCCTCAGCTGCTTTGCTTCCAGGAAAGAGACCCAGTACCCATTGTATAGGAGGGTGGGTGAGCCCCAGGGCCAGTCTGAACAAGCATGGAAAATCTCACCCCCACCGGGATTTGATCCCCAGGCCATCCAGCCAATAGTGAGTTTCATTCCTGACTGTGCTGTCCCAGCCAGCAAGTGAACAGAATAATGTGGTAAAGAATTCTGCTGCATCTGGTTTTATATTCATACTCATTTTACAGGTAAACCTGCTGAAAAGAAGACAGAGAAGAAGCAAGAAAAAAAGACAGAGAAGAAACCAGCTGCAGCACCAGCAGCACCTTCAGGATCCACTTCTTCCACTGCAAAGGCGGCAAAGCCTGCTGCAGCTAAGCCAGCAGCAGCAGCACCGAAGGCAGCACCAGCACCAACAACATCTACAGGAACTTCTGCCAAACCTGCAACCCCTGCCAAACCTGCAACCCCCGCCAAATCTGCAAGCCCCGCAAAACCTGCAGCCTCAACCAAACCCACAACATCCAAAACTTCTGCAGCCAAACCAACTGCAACCAAATCCCCAGCTGCCAAACCCACTGCAGCCAAACCTGCTGCTGCAAAACCTGCAGCTGCCAAACCTGCTGCTGCTGCCAAACCCACTGCTGCCAAACCTGCTGCTGCAAAGCCTGCTGCTCCCAAGGCAACAGGAAAGCCTTCTGCAAAGGCAGCAGGAAAACCTGCACCCAAAGCCCTTGCAAAACCTGGAGCTAAACCTGCAGCCAAACCTAGTGCAAAAGCTGCAGGAAAGACTCCTGTGAAAGGAGCAGTAAAGAAGGTTGTCGAGAAACCAAAGAGGGATGTTGCTCCAAAATTACAGAAAGGTGGGAAAGTTGTTAAACCAGCACTGCAGAAGGCACTCAGAGTTCAGAAGAAGGTAAGTTTGTGTGCGTGTTTGGGTTTGTGTGCATTTACCAGGTATATTGTTCACCGAATGATGAGTAAATGTGTGGGAATCTCTTTGAAACATGTGTGAAAACAGATTAAACACATTTCTGATTAACATCAGTTTATATAAGAACATTTTGTCATTAATGCTATAGAATCTAGGATATGTTTTGTTCCCATTCTGTAGGTTATCAAGGGCGTACATGGAACACGTGTTAGGAAGGTGAGGACTTCAGTCCACTTCCGCCGGCCTAAAACGTTACGGCCACCCAGAAATCCAAAGTACCCTAGAAAATCTGTTCCAAAACGAAATCGGTAAGTTTACTGTACATTATTGCTTTGTAGCCAAAATATGTGGTCATCAAAGTAATCTTTCATAAATATTTTAAATGAAATATCAGAATATGTATGTTATTAAGTGATGCTGGTAAGTAAAATTGTGTGTCTTGCAATTCAGAGGCAACAGTTTCTTATTAGAAATAGGTTCCAGGTCCCTCTGCCACCTTTACCCTACTTAGTTTCAAGTTGCTATTGAAGAATAAAATGATTTTTGATGGTGTGAGGGGGTCGTTTTGTACATGCTGAATTTTTGGCTCTTGATTTTGTAACCAAGTGTGAGAAGAATGTAAAAGAATATTTTTGTTATGAGAGGAATGAACAAATAGTCTTACAAAATTGTCCAACTATAAAATTAATTCCACCTGTATCGTTACATTGAAAAGTTCATTTGTTCTGCCTTTAGTAATGGGTGCAGTTGTCAAGCATTAATACAGCCTTCCCTTTCTTATGTCTTGTGGATGCCTTTTAAATCTTTATAGTACCGTTCTTGTGAAATTTGCACGTGATAAAACTCCCATCTGATAATTATTCTTTGTTGTTTTTCAACTGTTGTGTCTTGGTTTAGCATATTAGTAGCTTATGTTAGTTATTTCTTTCCCCACTAAGGCATTATCCCTGACACACTAGTGGTGTAGTTGTGCGGTGCGTTGTATTAATGCTGTTTGTACAGTCACAGCCAATTTCACATGCATAATTCATTCCTCTTGTGACTGTGGCTTGGGGCAGCAACAGTTATAATTGCTCAACTCCAGCAGACGTATCTGCCAATTCTTTGTTTTCTGTTAATGGCAAAAATTTCCAACCATGGTTCTAAAGTAGATGGGTCACAAAATTAGTGCATTCTGTTGCCTGTTAGAATTGGCCTTGTAACATCATAATATCACCAAACCTTTGTCTCAGCTAGTCAGTTGTTTTGGGGACATCAGACAGTACAAGCTTCTGACATCCTTTAAGTATACATTTATGTTTGAGTGAGTTAAGTTTGTTGTTGCTGTTGTTGTTTGCATGTTTCATTTATGTGCCTGCAGTATGAGGCACCTAAGAAAACACAAGGCAGCCAGTCAAGCACGTACCAAGTATGAGATTAAGAAATAGACTTCATTATAAGATACACAGTCCATTACCAGAGTATTTTATGTATAATAAAGTGAAATTAACCAGCGACGGTTCTTTGGTATGTACCAAAATCCCAGTGTATGTCTCTTTATTCCCATTGGCCCAAAAAATGCCATATCTTCTAGATCTGTGCAATTATTGGTCTTTTATAGTGTGAATGGTGACAGCATTTTTCGTGCTGATTAAAAATGCCAATTTAAGCACTTGGGACAGAGTCATTTTGGAGGATTTGAATTTTGTATGCAAGCTGCCTTATTAATGTTATTATCATGGGAACTGATTGACAACAAAAATCAGTGAAATGAAAGAGATGTAACTTGAAAAATTAAGCGAAGAAAACTGGAAGATGTGTTACGTGCTGTGAAATTATTATCTTCTATATGAAACATGAAAAACAGAGAAGACAGTCACTTCCTTACTAATAGTTCTTTTAAAGGTACTGTGAAATTCGTTATATTATAAGGCCACATTTGTTATTGCGAATATAATATTGCCTTCCATAGCTGTTTTGATTGCCCTACCCTGTCAGGAGGTTATGGGTAATCCACATTTAGTCATTCTTATGAAGCCATTACTTGTGAGAAGGTGACTCAGGTGGCACTTCCTGTTAGCTGAGTTTATTGTCTGATGTAAACCCAATGAGGAGTTACATCACCCACTGTTGAAGCATTGTTGAAGTTTTTCAAGTGTCAGAAATCTGTTGTAAATTCGTATTTTTAATTGTGCTGACCTGTATGTTTTATATATTGTGGCTTGTTCTACATTCTGTAGGCATGGTAACTTTTGGATCCATAAAATATATGTACATGTGTCTTATGTATGTATGTGTATGTAATACTTTAGCATAATTACCCATTTGATATGGGCAAATTTATTTTGATAATTTTCAGTATGGATGCATTCAATATTATCAAGTTCCCATTAACAACTGAAGCTGCAATGAAAAAAATTGAGGACAACAATACGTTGGTATTTATTGTGCACACTCGTGCTAATAAACACCATGTCCGAGCAGCAGTGAAGAAACTGTATGATATTGATGTAGCCAAGGTCAACACCTTAATCAGGTATGGTAATTACATTATCATTGCTACAATATATTTTATAATTTTCACATACAGTCTTTGTAGCGTATATGTATTTTCATTAGGGTGCTGTATGATTTACAAGTCATAACTTACAGCTGTCTGTTGATGTACAATTCCTGCTACTTCATGGTGCCTCTGTACCTCATATACAGGTGTCCCAGGAGTTAAGGTCACTACTTCAGGATATAATTCCAGAGCTGATTCTCAGTCAAAAAGTCATATACATATGGGTCCAATTCACAACGGTTCAGGAGTTACTAGTTTTTAAAGTACAGTAAATAAATTAGAAAGGAAAGAAGAGCATTGTGCAAATATTGAGATATGTTGTTAAATGTACAGATTCACCTTTCAACACTGAAGCAAATTGTTGAAGTGTCCTCCATCTGTTTGGTTGCATTTTCTGACTCGTGTGACCAGAGAACTTGTAACCTTACGAAGCACTGCAGCGTTGTTGATGCTTCGTGCAGGGCTGAGACTTCGCTGGAGTAGTTCTTCTCTCATGTTCACCTTGTGTGCATACACCATAGCTTTCATGTAACCCCACACATGGTAATCTAATGAGTTCTGATCCAGTGACCGTTGTGGCCAATTCTGTGCACCGCCACGACCAATATATCGATTTTGGAATTTATGATTCGGATACTGCCTTACAACCTGACTGAAATGAGGGGGCACTCCATCATACTGGTAATACATCTGTTGTATTTGTAGAGGAACATTCTCTAAGAGTGCTGGCAGTTCGTATGGGAAAAGTTGGCGTAAATATCACCTGTCAGACATTGCGGTAAAATGTACGGACCAATGAGTTTACGCCAACTTTTTGCAAGATGAACTTCCAGCACTCTTAGAGAATGTTCCTGTACAAATACAACAACAGATGTATTACCAGTATGATGGAGCGCCCCCTCATTTCAGTCAGGTCATAAGGCAGTATCTGAATCATACATTCCCAAATCAATGGATTGGTCATGATGGTGCACAGAATTGACCACCATGGTCACTGGATTAGAACACATTAGATTACCATGTGTGGGGTTACATGAAAGCTATGGTGTATGCACACAAGTTGAACATGAGAGAACTACTCCAGCGAATTCTCAGTGCTGCAAGAAGCATCAACAACGCTGCAGTGCTTCGTAAGTTTACAAGTTCTCGGATCACACAAGTCAGAAAATGCATCCAAGCCGATGGAGGACACTTTGAATAACTTGTTTGAGTGTTTAACAGCCAGTCTGTAACTGTACATTTAACAACATATCTCAATAAATGCACAATGCTCCTCTTTCCTTTCTGATTTATTTACTGTACTTCAAAAACTCATAACTCCTGAACCGTTGTGAATTGGACCCACGTGTATATGACATTTTTGACTCAGAATCAGCTCTGGAATTAAATCCTGAAGTAGTGACCTTAACTCCTGGGACATTCTGTATAATCAGTCTCCTGCTGTTAGAAGAGTGCATCCTTTACTGATGGGTTCAATAGTTTTGGACACTTGGTGGCATGACATTTGCCATACTTTGTCTTTCCATTACAAACTTTTTAATTCACGGAGTTTATTACTCGGTCTTGAAGTACCATTTAAAACCTGGTTTCATAGTACAAATATCTGGCATGTGTTTGCTTATTAGAAGAACCCTAATCGCTATAAGCTTGATGCAGAAAACTGGAATGTTTTTTTGCAAATTGCTCTCTGCTAGGTGAAAAATTCTAATTTTGGGACCTACTATTTTTTTTTATTTTATCATTCAGAGTGGTACCGCGATATAATTCACTGCCCCTTCCATATTGAAGAAAGAGAAGTTTATCGTAAGTTTCTGCAAGATTTCTACTGCCTCCACCTTCTAGTTCTTCTGGGATGTTTATTTTTTCTTTACATGATTAGGATGTGGTATTAAATTCCATGTCATTAGTGCCCTCATTCTTATGTGCAGATCTTGTACATTGAATCATGTCGATTGGAGAATGTTGTAAGGAGTGAAGTAGCATAGGTATTTATTGTTTCAGCAGTATCACTTCTTGCTGATCTACTTTCATGTTGCGTTTAGTCTGTTTAAAAAGTCCTGCCAGTTGTTACATTTTTCCAGGTATATTAGAAAATGAATGAACTATATTCAAATGTAATTCATACAGAATCGGCCTGGGCAGGGTATTAGAGGCTGTTAAAAATAGTCTTTGTGGCTGTTGCAACAGCCATTCCATCAAGACACCACCCATTGAATCCTCTCTACAAAGAACTTCGCAGGGTGCACTGGTACCACTGCACAACCACATCCTTGACATCATTGTCCAACCTAAATATGTAGTCCTTTAATGTTCTTAGTATTAAAGATGCTGACATCAATACAAGGTTGCAGTGCTATTCTGGAGTCCTGGGACCTACATACTGTTATCAAGACTGCATCAGTATGCTTATGTAGGTGCCATCATAGTGCATCCTACACTCATTCTTGTGTGGCCTGCACTGTCCAGTACATGTGCCTCATGTGTTGCAAGTGGTGGACCACTTCACTCTTCTGAATTTATTACAAAAATACTGGAAAGAGTATCTGAAGAATTCCTGCATCTTTATTTTCCTTCTGTTGCAGGCCTGATGGAAAGAAGAAAGCGTATGTAAGATTGGCTCGTGATTATGATGCCCTTGATGTTGCTAACAAAATAGGCATTATATAAACCATGGTTTTCTTCTAAATTCATGTGTAATTCTTTGATTTAAAATATATGAGAGAAAAACATGAATATGCTCATTATTTTAATATTCTTCTTCAGATGCCATTGTTACAGTCCCTTCTCCAATTTTTTATATCCCTTATAACATTTACTTTATTACAAATCTAAGCAAGATGCACCATGGACTTCTGGTTTCCCTTGGAATTTTGTTTTAATCTGTATTTACAGCATCTTGACCTGCTTAAGCTGAATGAGATGGCATGTATTTTGAGATATGATTTGTGTACTGTCATGAGATTGGTGGATGCAGTACGGAGATACACAGTCCACTGTGTATCTCCACACAGAAAACTTCATAACACCTGGCAGTGTTAGGTGTTGTGAAACAGATTATTTGCTGACCGAAATAAAGGTAGAGGGGTAATGTGGCCAAATCTGTCAATGAGGAGAAACCTTATTTGCATATATGAGTAATAATTTTATATAGCAGCAAAAGCCATTGGTACCTTCAGTTTCTTAATGTTATGTATATGAGAAAACACTTCAAAGGAAGATTTCTGTCTGGAATTTTTGTCATTCTTACCTACTCTGACTAGCCACAACTCTTCACTCTAATGTTTTGCACTGACTGTACTTGCTGTTTTGCTTCTCCAGTATCTGAAGCAAATGGTTTGTAGTATGCCATGTGGGCATGCCTTGTATCTAGGAGAAGAAAGTCTGGTTTCCACATTCTAAAAACTGTGTTGGTGCAGAGAATTTATTGAACCATGATGTATGAAATGCAGAGCTGTGCTGAAGTGTGATCAGTAGCTGTGGGCTTCTTAGAATATTTATTAGTTGCTGTATGTTTTTAGGATGAATTTACCCCACAGTGTTGGGGGGGGATTTTAGGCTCCAGTCCAAAGCACTGAATTCAAGAATATAATTTTTCATTGTAGAGTTGATGTAGAAATACCATTAAATTCACAGAACATCACAGTTGACAGCATTACATGTACAGTCTCTTTAGTCATAGTTGCCCATAACCACACAGTCCTGTGGACCTACATTTTTGTCATGGTGACCAAATACTTTACACTGCACTGAATAATTTACTAGTAAACCCTCAAACAAATCACTCCTGAATTTAGGTGGTCAGTTGTCCATTCTGCATTTCTCTTGTATACCTGTGGTTAATGAGAACTATGGCATTGAATAGCCTTCTGGAGAATTTCGTGTACCATTTCACCCATTTCCTGTCTAGGGTAGCTGATATCTTATCAATGCAATCCATGTGTAGGTAACAATGAATTGCACAATCTTGGGTTTTCCCCTCTTCATTACCATGTGGATTCAGCAGTATTGTAAGTGCAGATCTTGTGTCACATGAAAAATTAATACAAGATCCAAACAACTTGGTTAATGACCTCATTAATTTCTTTATAATAATAACTGAAAAATTAAACATTCAACAAATTGAGAAGAGGGATATTATCACAATTCTAAAAGATTCATTTCCTGGAAATTTCCCCAGGATAAAGATGGTTCCAATCATGGATGCTGAAATTAAAATTGTCATACAGTCTCTAAAATAAAAAAGTCAGGTTATGGTGAAGTAGCAAGTAAAATCTTAAAAACTTGGGCATCTCTCTGTCACCCATTAAGCTACTTTTATAATCACTTGCTGTGTACTGGTATTTTTCCTGGTCATCTTAAATTTGCATTAATAAAAGCTCTTTGCAAGGAAGGAGACAAAACTATTATGACAATTTGGTGAGCAATGATGTAGACTGCAGAGCGAATCTCAATCACCAAGTTGGATCATAATTCACCACATGTATCTTCTATGTTCATCATTCCACAGAACTATACTCTGCATACATTTATCTTGTAATATTTTATTCTCATTGATATTACTACTCTTTAAACTGTGAATTTTAACCAAAAATTATATTATTTTTAATTTTGGACGGACTTTGACTCATAATTGTATTCTTATTCTCACCACCCTGAAGATGGGGAAAAGCTATAGTGAAAAAGATAAGCATTTATTGTCTAACATTTCCAAAGTTACTGAAAGCAGAAATTTGCAATACCAAAGGAATTATACATATGTAGGAACTTGCTTTTTTAAACTAATAAAAAAAAGATTTCCCCAGCCATCCCGCCCATATGGCTTGACTATACACCTAAGGTCCCTGCGCAAAGTCCCGATTCTTTAAGACACAGCAACTTGAAGTTGGACTTACAATTGCTGTATCCTGGTTGTCCAATTAAATGCACAATTATGATTTTCGCTTATATTGCCAATCGTTACTCTCTATTTTTCCCGATGATATTCAGTAACAGTATCACATCTGATGGGGGGAAAATTTATTTTCAGCAACGAAATATATTTCCTTCTTTCTTGATCTCATAATACAACATAAAATTTATTTTTCGCGCCTGCTTTGTAGTCGTAAAATTTGCAAGCACATCTTTGGGCAGCTGACAGATACGCGGCGCGTATTGAGATTTCCTACGCCAGGTGACAGTGCGATCCATGGTACAATACAATTTCCAGTTATGCCGGGGTCATATGTGAGGATCACGGAGTGCACGTACTCCTGCATGGCCCCTGAATGTTGTGTAGAGAACTAGATGATCTGTGAGGAGTAGATAGCCATGTGTTTGGTGCATGTGAACGCACCCTCGTGTTCATGGTGTAGGCGCTCTGCAGTAACAGATAAGTTATACTCTGATTCGAAAGAAAAGTGAAAGGAAGCCTGTTCTTTGGTAAGCAGTTTTATACCCAGTATCTTGAATAAAACGAATGATTTTACGTTTGGCGCCGTGTCTGTAAAAGGGTTTTTGTAAATGATGCAATAGCATCCTTGATAGTTTGCAAGTCGCGGTATTTATACTAGGTGATCTGTGCGGTATTGTACGTTTTTGTTCTTCAGTGGCTCCCGCATTCAGCGAGAGTCGGTTCATGTATTGTATGTTGTTTACAGCGGGCCTTCGTTATTTTAGTCAGTTGCAGACCTATAACTAAATTAAATTTTCACGCGCAAGAAACATTGCATTATCGGTTGTTCCATTTTAGGTGAATAATGTCTGGGATTGCCATTGCTAGATTAGCCGAGGAGAGAAAAGCATGGAGAAAGGACCATCCTTTTGTAAGTACAGTTTTTTGTTTATGAAAAGTTGCCTGCCCTTTAATAAGTGGTTAGGTTTTAAGGTATTATTGTGATTGTTCGTAGGGTTTTGTAGCAAGACCAGTTAAGAATGCTGATGGCAGTCTGAATCTAATGAGCTGGGAGTGTGCTATACCTGGAAAGAAATCGGTGAGTTTTTGAACAGTAACTTTGGTCACATACCAGAGTAGTGTGTTTCCAGTTCATGTTCTTTTTGATAATGTCATTACCAGGCTGTGTGTTTCCAAAAGTTGTGTGCAACACGGTTAATCGTATTTCGTCTTGTTCCACCCACTACAGAATTTTATGTTTCAAATTACAGGCTTTGTAAAGTTCAAATAAATGTGACATGACAACTGCAACAAGTATGAAGTTCTCGTATTAGATTGCTAATCAGTAGCTACTGCCTTTAACAAGTCATGACATAACATATTTTGTATAGAAGTGAAGCTTTTTATGTAATGCTCAAACATTTTCTTGATTTTGCTTCCATGGTTGTGATGGTTTTCTATCCATTGTTTACTCCCACTGACCCCCTGTAACAATTATCCAGCACTTTTAATGACTGTTTGCCATGATCATAGCAAACATAAATCTAAAGCTGAAACATAGAATCATAGAATTGTAGTGTTACATATTTGTTTAAATATACTTACATATAGAGAGCATTACATTTTTGTGAATTTCATTTTTTTGACTTGCCAAGTTGTCATTTGTGTAAACACACTAGCACTTAGTAAAAGTATGCTAAGAATAGAAGTGAGGACAGAATCAAATTATTAGTAATATGCTTCTATCTTACCATTTTATAATGGTAACAGCAAATAATCTGAAAGGCCTACGATGGCCTGTACTGATTAGAATGAAATGACAGGTCGTGACAGAATCAAAACTATGTGTAATTTTGACTTTACATATGTAGACACATCATGTCTTGGAAGTTATTTTTGACACAATGGCATACATTGCAGTAACCATCATCATCATAAATCAGACCAATGGCCAGAGCGCCAACTTTAATGAAAGACAGCATCACTTGTTATGTTAAACCACTCCTGCATATGAAGTGTGTGGCTTTACTAGGAAAACAGGACCTCATAGTTATATCTAGGAATGTGCTTATTCTGATAGGTTTGATCAACTTAATGGAAGGCCTCAGCATTTTTGGATTATGGGCTACTGTTGTAGTGAGTGGAATTTCCCAACTTGCTGTTAGGTCTTTGGTGTGGCCTTAGTCATCCCAGTCTCTCTCCTCTGAATATGTCATGTGGTGTGCATTCTGGGTATAAACGACTTGACACAAGTAGCTAAGATATGCGGATATGTGGTAGTGTCCAAACCAGTGACTGAAGTCTGTGGGATGAAGGTAGTCCTTTTCAGGCATCAGTATCAATACCATGGGAATGAGTGGCTGGATATGTTGTAGCTGTCTGTCTTAAGGGGGAGTGCACAATTGCATGCTCACCAATTCTTTTCACATTTTGTGAAGATAAAGAATTTCTGCCCTCAATCAAAATGACCAAGCAGGACTCAGAGGAAATCAAGAGGGTAGTTTAATACCTTGTTTATGACTGCTGAATCTGTGTTTACACTCGCCAGACTCAGCAGTCTAGGGGGTTAGGCACAGGATTTTCAAGTCAATAGATAAAGGTTCCTGCCTTGTCATAATCAGTTATGTAACTTCCGTGTTTTATAGCTTTTATTTCTGTTCCATTTGTTTTCGTATATATTATTTTAATGCTTATTTGTTATTTGAACATACCTTTTCAAATACCAAGATTAGTCTTTTACTCACAATTTACTGAAATTATGTACATACACGTGTGTAATGCCATTATTTTATGAACCGGTTCTTTTCTTCATGCATGGAGAGTAGGTAGATAGTTATAAAAAATATGTTTATTATTATTATTATTATTATTATTATTATTGCATACGTTTTTTTACATGATTTGATTCTGCTGCCGATAAAAAAATAAATGAAGTCAACGATATTTTTAATAGTACAAAGAAGAAAATTACATAGTGTTGTGATTTCAGGCTTCCACTGCTGTGTAAATGAGATCTGTGTTCTGGGATTTTATGCAGCTTAGTTTGGTAGTTTGTTACCAGTGTTTTGGGAAAACCTGTGGGTCCTGTCTTCAAGGGTCAAGAGTCTTGGCCCGCTTGACTCTTGAAGACCCTCGAAGATGGGACTAATAGGTTATTCCAACATGCCACTAACTACCAGTCTGCACTATGTAAAATTTCAGAACACACATCTCAGATTAAATAGTACTAATAATAGCAATCAGATAGGAATAAAAACTGCTTGACCCTTGAAAATGGGATGGAGAGGCTGTCCCATTCAGTAGCAAACTGTAATTATACAGTGCGTAAAGTCTCAGAAAAATGCACGTCTCAAATTAAATATTAATAGAAACAGTAAAGTAAAGAGTATGTTTTAAAAAAAAAAAACAAGAATTGGGCAAGATGCAAACTTTCAAATTGGAAGTCCCATGTCTTAACCCCTGTATCACTGAACCATATAAGTTTATGTAAAGAATCTTCAGTCACAGGCAAGGTACGAAACTTTCCCCTCAGTTGTACCTGAAATTCATGAATGTGGGTTGTACTTCTTGGTCATTTTGCTTTAGGGCAGGAATTCTTTATGTTCAAAACCATTCAGCAACAGTGCTATCATGTTCTCCACTTATTACTATTTAGAGGGCCAGCACATGTGTATATGCTGGATTAAGGTGAATTTTCGGTGCAGGAGCACAGCTTTATGATATTTTATAGAGACCTGTTAACCAAGTTAGCAACTACCCAGGTGTTGGGTAATTCTTGCGTAAATATTTGATACCTTGTGTCTGAGGTTTTCAGAACTTGGCACAACCTATATTCCATTATTGGTATGTCCTTTTGAGCCTTAGTACACTGAATCATTCAATGCAAGAAGGAATTACTGGCTCTCTGAATTGCTCAGATTGAATCCAAGTTAATCAAAGGAGTGAATAATTCAATAGCATGAATCAGTACAAAAATTGAATCTTCTCAAACCAAACCAGATGAATGAATAGTAATGACTTGAATCAGTCTATAAAATACAACACCCATGTGACTGTTTTGAATGTAAGACTTGTAGCTCAAGGTATAGGGTCTTCCTTTTGGATAGCACCACACTTTACACTCCTGTCCCTTACTACCACTGTAAGACTTACATATCTGGCTTTGGCTTCTTCCCATTACAATGCTCCATACCCCACCCCTTCGTATCACCATTCTAAGACCTGTCTCCTCATACATGGCTCATTTACCCTGAAGTTGGCAGTTGCACCATGTTTTGAAGTATTGGAAGAACTTCAGCACATGACACAATGATAAGCCCAAAAGCTAAAAGTACACATTGAGGAGAGGCTGTGAAATCCCAATAATAAGAGGTGCAATATGTTTTGTTGTTTTAAGGAGTGGCTAATCTGGAATGGTAAGAAACCAGTATGGTAGTCATGGACTGGTGGGGATGTGGGTAGGAAAAGAGAAGTCAAATATAAAAAGTTGTGGTGTCAGGTGATTTTATGGTGTGCCTGGTTGGAGTCTTGCCTTGGAAACCATCTTGATTTAAGTTATTGAATACTTGCCTTTAGTGTTGTCATGTGGATGTTCAGATAGACTGTGACCCTAACTGTGCCATGTACCAACCCATGATTCTTACAGACTGAATTTGTGATGTTTGTAGAGTCTTTATATTTTATTTTTCAGACTCCATGGGAAGGTGGTCAGTACAAGCTTCGAATGATCTTCAAAGATGACTACCCATCCAGTCCCCCAAAGTGCAAATTTGAGCCACCTCTGTTCCATCCAAATGTTTATCCATCGGGTAACAACTTTGATTCATTTGGTGGGATAAATACATTGATTCTTTGTGACAATAAGGAATTATTTCTCCATATAAGTTTAACTACCAGATTAAAAGTCAGAAGATTTGTCTGGTAACATGTTTTATAATTTGATTGTGCACATGTGTAGAATTCAAGGGGGCTACCAGATTTTGTAAAGTGAACATCACTCTTTATTTGGCATAAAATACTAAATAAATCTCTTTACAGGTAAAAAGAAACCTAGCATCTGCTCTTTTGATAAAGTGACGTATGCCATGATATGCTAGGGCTGTTGACAAACCATTTCATTCTCTTACTTGCATCTGTTTAACATAAAACAGTAACTCACCACAGGGCTGTTTGAAAACAAGAGAACACTTGACATTAAAAATTATGTGGATGTTATTGCCCATCTGGACATGTGCCATCTGGTCATCTTGTATGTATATGGCTTGCTTACAATGTACAAAATAACAAATTACAGCAAAGCCCTCACAATTTTTTTTTTAAAGAAGATTGCTGCTTAAAAGGGTAAGCTGAAAATGTGTCATACTGTAATTCTCGATTGAAATTGACGTTCACTTTACCAGTATATTATTCCATATAAATTATGTCTTAATGATTAATTTGCCCCATCAGCATACGGAGTCAATTTCTTCAGTGATTTTGACACATTCATGGGCGTGAGTCACAGAGACCTTGCAGTCTTTCAGATCAGCAGTATGGGAACAAGTTGGCTTGTGGGCTTGGTATACAGCCTGATCATCCCAGCAGAAAGTGACTACTTTGATTTCACATAAAGTAATGACCCTGTAGACTGATGACAAAAGGGCCATTTTTTCCACAGCTAGGACACATCAGTTTCAGGCAGGCACCTTTTTGTGCAGACTTCTGCCATTTTTCTTATGAGAATCTGAACTCAGTTTTCATTTTGGTACTTGGGTGTGTGGCATATGACAGACTTCGCACTGTGTTTATTTGGATGTATGTCAGAATATTAGTGGTCTGGTAGGAGTATTTTTCTGGACAGAATAACTATTAACAGCCACTAATTATATGAATTAAATTTATACTTTTCAAATTTAGAAAGTGTGAAACAATTTTACAGAAAAGGAAACCAAATTACTCTTTTAATATCATTGATCTGCATAATGTGCACCAGGTGATGAGTCATTGAAACCAGTAATCACTAGCAAATCATCATAAAACAGTGTGTTTATTTAATTAGGAATAGTTAGTTTAATGAGGGCACATCTCACCTGACAGCAAGAGCAAATTGGGTTGGAAAGTTAGGTATTACAGTCTAGCAAAAGAATCTTTGTTACAATGACTGCAGGTACAGTGTGTCTGTCTTTGTTGGATGAGGAGAAGGACTGGCGCCCAGCAATTACTATCAAGCAGATCCTTCTTGGAATTCAAGATCTTCTGAATGAGCCTAATATTAAAGATCCTGCCCAAGCAGAGGCCTATACCATTTATTGGTGAGTGAAGTGTTTGTGGGTGCTTACTGAACAGGAATATGTGTGAGAAGAAAAATTGAAAAACTATTATAATGCATACCATGTTTATGTCTTGTACTGTCCCAATTATTGTGCATCCTGTTGAGCTCTGGGTATAACATTGCAGTATCACCACTCCTGTAATAGTAACTAATAACACAATGTGTCCTTTGATTCTTGATGATCTTCCTCATACTTAAATATTTACAGGAAACAATAGGACAACAAGAATTGTGTGTACTCTTTCACTTATTAGATTATGGTCATATACTGAAACATGTGTCAGTGAGATGGTTCTGTAATAGTGAGTTGGGTCAGTTGTAGTTTTTGTCAGTTGTGACCGTTGTTGGCAGGGGCAAGAGATTTTCCTCTTTTCCAAATCCATACCAGTTCTGAGTCCCACCCAGCCTCATGTTGAATGGGTACTGAGGTTCTCTCCCGGGTAGTAAAGTGGCCAGGGCATGATATTGAACAGTCACCTTCATCTGTTTCCAACCCAACTCACTCTGTATGCCCTCATGGTGTGGACATGGAGCACTCTTACCTGTATTACAGGAACTATTGTTTTATGTCATGATCGATTCAGTACAGATGCTGGGTATATCCTTAGAAGCACCTCTCGTATTATATATTGTGGACATACATGCAGACCAGGATTATTGCTGGTGACCTCTTAATGTAAACATATATCCCACTTAATCTTATATACCTCCAGGTTTATGTTTATTGTTGTGGGAGAGGACATAGTTATCCAGGATTCAGTCAGTGACAAGATTTTTAAGGTTTTAAGTTTTTGCTGTCAGATTACAGCAGGGATGTTCTTTGCACATTAGACATGACAGAGTTTACTGTTGTGTGTAGCTACATCATTGTGTGTGCTTTTGTTAACTTAATATCGTGCGGTTCTCTCTTTGTGGATTTCTAAAATGTGTTCCTCATTTGTAGTGCTTCTTTAATTGGTGACATCTGAAATATCTCGTCAACTTAACTGTTGATTCTTAATGAAGGTATCCTACCATCATAGGATTGGTGTTCTGAATTTGAGGTACCAACTGCCACTGCAACGCTGGATGTACGTGGCCTGATCAAAAACTATCCAATCAAGGGCTGGGAAAACAAACTAAGTAACCTATGGTGTTGCAGTCCCAGTCCCCTTCAGAGTAGTCCCCTTCAGACACTACACACTTGTTCCAGCAGTCCTTCCATTGTCCGGAGCACTTCTGGAACCGACTCTCTGGAATTGCCAACAGCCATGTCATTGCATTTCATTTTATCTCCTCCATGTCTTGCAACCTATTCCACTTCAACAGCATTTTCATCTTTGAGAGTTGAAAAAGGTCACACGGCGCAATGTCCGGTGAATTGAGGCTGCAGCACGTGTGGGATATGAAGTTTAGCCAAAACATTATGGATAATGTTGGACAAGTGGACAGAGTGTTGAGTGCTGCTGCCGGTCATTTCACTTTCATGACGCAGTTCACTTGCACCATACCACCATACCACATCACACAGCCAACGAAGAACTTCAACATAGTACTTTTTGTTAGCAGTTTGACCTTCTGGTGCGTACTTATGGTGAACAATGCCTTTCTGATCGAAGAACACTGTCAGCATCACTTTCACCTTGCTTTGAACTTGGTGTGCCATTTTTGGCCTCAGAGACCCTTGAGTCTTCCATTGTGATGACTGGACTTTTGTTCCTGGGTCGTACCAGTAGACCCAAGATTCATCACCGGTAGTTATTGTCTTCATGAAGTTTGTGTCTTGATTAGCATACTGCTACAAATCTCTGGCTGCTGCAAGGCCAGTCTCTTTCTGCTGGACTGTCAGCAGTTAGGGACAAATTACGTTGTGAGTTTCATGCCTAAATCTTGTGTCAGAATGGACTGTACCGAACCAAACGGAAGCCCCAACTCATCAGAGAGTTCTCTAGTTGTTATTCTACAGTTATCCAGCATGCAGAATGTACTTTGTCAATCATCAGTTAGTTCCTGCTTGCTGGGAGACTGCTTGAACGTTCGTCACTCTCAGCTGACATCCATCCCGCTTTGAACTGTTTAAACCACTCCTTAAATTGCATAAGGCCCATTGCCTTATTCCCATAAGCCTTCTGAATCATATCATATAGGTTTCTGATCATGAGTGTCCAAGTTTCCGGCAAAAGGATGCAGATGTGCTGCTCAACTGTCTCAGTCATTTTCAATGCAACACACACGACTCACACAACAACAGGTTTTGGCTGATTGCCAGTGACTATGCAATCCTAACGGGAGGCAGTTATTCATGCATATGCACGCACATAGGTCCAAGGTCATACATGCCCCACTCCTAGCCCCAATCACCTTATGTAAAAAAAAAATATAGTCAGATACTTTCTGATAAGGCCACATACTACTATGCTTGAATTTTATTAACACTCATGTACCTAGGCCTGCATGTACTACTTTCCATTGTGATCGTTACCTCTGTTGAGGCATTTGTTTTTACAGGAAACTACTGTGCCAAAGCTCTTAGTGAAGAAGTCTGCATCAAGTGCATGGAGCCAGTTTATTATTCTTGCAGCACTAGGCTTACTGAGAGGCCAGACTAAGAGAAGCTGTTTGAAGAAAGAAGCTGAGACAGTTCTGTTTTCATATCATCATCCTCCATGACAGTGTGTCATCCACACAGCCCAGGTGACCAGTGGGTTGTGGAGATTGGATCAGAGGTGTTGCAGTATCTACCGCACAGTCCAGACTTGGTACCTTCAGACTTCAGTTTTTTGGGCCCCTCAGTTTTGCTGCAGGATAAATCAACTTGCTCCATGCACTTGATGTGGATTTCTTCATCAAAGGCATTGTTGCACTAGTTGCTCACTGGAACAGATTCCTCAGTAGAGGCAGTCACTATGTTGAAAAGTAGTGTGCATGTCTGTATAGTATATGGGTGAATAAAATTTGTTCATATTATTATGTGCATTGTCCCAGTGGCAGTTTATACTTACTTTCAGTTCATGCCATGTATTTGGTTCATTGGAAATGGTCATTACCTATTTGCAGCATGTATCATGACATTTTCCAGAAGGGACTTCAGAAAACCACAAAAAATCTAGTCAGGTTAGCATTGTGCCTGATGATGAAGACGACGATGAGTGCATTACTTCAGGATATATGTAGGTTATTATGGGACAGTAACGTATAGGGACATATATGCATGTTATGCCCTGGAGGCACTGATTTGACATAATCACAAGGAGATCCAGGCATCTAGCATATGGTTGTTAAATACTGTGGATCAATTTTAGTTCCTCTCAAAGACATTGCTGCACATTGATGGTAAGTTTGTTGGCTAGAAATGATAATGTAAATATACTAATAGATTGCTGTGTTTTAAATTGCAAAGGATAACATTATATGTTTACCAGCTTATACTGCATATTTAGAAGGCTGATATTCACACATGATTTATATCTGTGCCAAACCGCCATTAGCACAGCATTCAGAAGGTCCTTGTTTCAATCCTAAGACTAGCCAGAAATTTAAAAGAGACTGAAATATCTGAGGTATGGACTTTTCGCAGTGGTGGAGATTTATATTGAGGTCTTATGAGTTTTGATACCTTGTAGTCTGGCAGGTGGGTTCAGTGTTGTGGAGGACCATACTGCCCCCATCTGAAGCATGAAGATCTTTCATTGGCAGCTGTGGCATATAGTCTGTGGATCATTTTAGATTGTCCAAGTTATGATACCACTGAAGTCCATTTGATGACATTTTCTTCATTTTAAACTCTGTGAAGATAATTAGAATATTTTTGTCATCAATTTGATCATCATTCAGCATATGTGGATCCATTCTTCCAAAAACCATATTTATCGGGTGAAGTTTATTGTGCAGCTGCTTTTTCCATATCAGTTTGACATGCATTTGTCCATCAAATTGAACTATTTCTTTCATTCTCTCGGTATTCTTTTTGGTTACAGAACCCACTTGTTCATGACCATCACAGAACTTGTCTTCTGCCACTACTTTGACTATTAAAACAGACAGAGATTGTCATACAGACAAAACAGGATCACAGGTTGCTTTCAGCAGGTTTTTCTGAATTAAAAAAAAAAACTGATAACTCCTGTAGTTTTAGACTTGAGGTTTGCTTGTATGGTGACTGCATATACCCCAAAAAATCTATTCCATAAATATTTGATTCAGACCTTCGTGCGTGCATGAGCACGTGTGTCCTTTTAACAATCTGGCATGCTACCAAGCTTTATTTTTGAGATCAATGGAAGTGTTTGTTTTCTGCCTGCTGTCCTTTGCTTAATAATCACCTGCTACATTTATGGACATTTGTTTTTAATTTTTCAGTCAAAACCGCCTGGAATACGAGAAGAGGGTTCGTGCTCAAGCCCGTGCTATGGCCCCTCAGGAATAATTCTGAAAGTGAATTTCATGTGGTTGGATATTACAAAGTGAAGTAAAAAAAGACCTACTTGTCTAAGACATAAGACTGAGAAACTTAATGGAACTTAACTTTCATGATAAATACATGACTGAGCAGTTTTGTGCCCCTTCTGTTGACAATGTTATGGTTTAACAAAATGTATGCTAGTTCTTGTGTATGCTGTATTTAATGTCTGTTGTGCAACATGATAAAACCACTACTTCATTATCATTGCAGTGAAAGTGAATGTTCTTTCTTTCTTTCTTTCTTTCTTTCTTTATTTGTTGTGCCATTTTAATAAGTCATCTTTTTTAACCTTTGGTCATTCTGCATATGTCATATTTGTATGGTGTTTGGAGACCCCCCCATTATTGTCTGGATATACCATCAGATGTCATCACTGATAAAGATTCCTATTAAGTTGGAAAATAATTTTTTAATTATTTTTTACATTGTGTGAAATTAGAAATGCAAAGGGTAAAATAAGTACTTAATGCAAAATTTGAGGTTCTTACAGTGGTGTTGCTGAAGATTCAAGTCTCCTGGGATGTTATACAGTGTTGAGTGGTAAATATAGTTACCGGTCACCAACCACATAACATCCCATAAGACTTGAATCTACAATATTATTTATGTTTGTAAAATACGTCACATGTGTAAGGATGTATTTCAAATAGATTTTTAAGTGTGTTACATGGAGTAAAATCCAAAAGAATGAATGGAAATAAATGGGACCAGCGGTGCATTTGGAACATTAATAACCCTCTCAAGGTATGGTTTTGCCAGTGCAGTAAAACTGTGTGAGTGCTGCATGTGTCAGATGCAGTCATTGGGGCAGTAGCATTTCAGTTTGCCTGGGTGCATGCATCCACTGCCCATGGGACCAGTCGCCTTTGTTTGATGTAGTAGCAACAGTTGCATTCATGTGATGTGGTTTTTCACTGCACATTGTGTGGTCTGTATTGACTTGGGATAAGAAAATGGAGCTGTAGTGTGTATCATCAAACAAATTATTTAGTGGTGTATTACATGAAAAAAGTGGATTCAGAAGTGTATGCTCATGTAGTAGTATTTTAGCCTGCTTTTATGGAACTTGGTTCAAATGTTGCACATTAGGCAGCCACTGCAACATTGTGTTTTAATTTCTTACACACACAAACAGGGGGCACACGGTGGTGCTGTTGGTTGAGGCACTGCGCTACAAGCCGGAAGGTCGCGGGTTCGATTCCCGATGGTGTCAATGGAATTTTTCATTTGACATAATCATTCTGGCCACAATATAGCCCTGGGGTTGACTCAGCCTCTAACAGAAATGAGTACCAGGAATATTTACAGGGGGGTAAAGGTGGCTGGTGCATATGGCTGATAACCATACCACCTTCATGTGCCGACTGTCTTAAAATCTAACAGCCTTAACCTCCTGGAACCCTAGGGGCCTGTCCAGGCCTGTCATGGAATTGCTTTTACAGAGAAAGACATACAAGTTAGGGGCAATACCACTACACTTTGTGGTTGCAAAATGATGTGTGGTAATCCTTGAAAAGTATGCATCTTTTTAAAATATCTTTTAACATAGAATAACAATGCAGGTGAATGAAATTCTTTCTGGGTGTTCAGTTTGATGGCAACAACCGCTTAACTGGGGGAGCATTTGGTATTGATTTGGAACACAAACATACCCGCACATTATGAAGCATTACTTGTTCAAGTAAGTCACCTGCTACAAAGAGCAGCCATGCAAAACTTGGAGATTATGTTCATCATGTAGATGGACTGTGTTTGTATTAAAAAAAGTGAAAAAATGTTAACAACAGTAACAAACCTACAGAACTAGAACTGTGCAACAGGAAGCAAGGTGGTGGCTTTCCTCCCAGCTTCAAATTCTTCTTCTTCTTCTTCTCTATAGGCTAACGCCTGTTCTTCCAGAGGTTAAGGTGTAAGGGCATTGATGAGACTCTGTTTCCATCATTTCTTCGGCCTGCCTCGCCTGCGGACGACTGTCCCTAGCGATCTTTGCCAAACGGTTGTCCTCCATTCTTCCCACATGAGCATCCCACTCCCTTCTTCGATCCTCAGTCCATTTAATCATGTCCTGGATTCTGCTTAACTGACGAAGGTGATCACTGCGGATTTTATCTCTAAGCGTTTTTCCGTGTATTGCCCTTTTAGTTTTCATATCTGTTGTTCGTAGGAGTTGTTCAGTGTAGGCTGTTTCTGCTCTCGTTTCCGACGCATATGTCAACATGGGGCGCACATTGGTCTTATAGATACGGACCTTACGTTCTGTTGACATATATTTATTGAGCCATATAAGGTTGTAAAGACAAACGGAGATGTGAGCCGCTTTCATTGCTTGTGTCCTCACCTCCTGCTTGAGGTCTCGTAGGGCTGATATCTCAGCCCCCAAGTAATTGAACTTTGGAACTTGTTTTATCAAGGTACCTCTTAATTCAACCTCACATTTTGTATGGTTTCTTGAAATTGTAAGGGACTTTGTTTTGTTTAGAGATATTTCCATGCTTAGCCTTTCTGCCATCTGATTAAATCTAAGTAATAGGGTTTGTAGATTTTCTTCAGTCTGCTATCAAAACCGCGTCGTCTGCGTAACATATTATATTTATTGGAACTTTCCCCATCCTATATCCTAGCTCCTTCGGCAGATTCGCTATGATTTTGTCCATTATAAGATTAAAGAGCATTGGGCTCAGCGAATCGCCCTGTCTGACTCCATTCTTTATTATTATAGGTCTCGATGTTTGGTTATTTGACCGTATTCACGCT
>Ga0123357_10001240_pt1 | contig 26814 bp, 19 predicted proteins | sample TergutEmb28metaG_FD_89873 | JGI IMG/M metagenome (GOLD analysis project Ga0123357, IMG submission 89873) | Embiratermes neotenicus P4 segment gut microbial communities from Petit-Saut dam, French Guiana - Emb289 P4 | ecosystem: Host-associated > Arthropoda: Insects > Digestive system > Gut ...
CGCCACCGCTTACCGTAACCGGCATATCTTTCGAAATACCAAAAGTCTGTGCATCATCAGGGTTAATCATTATATACCCGTCCGGAGCCACAACAAGATTGTTTTCAGAGTTCAATGTTGATGTACCGTTATGATAAAGAATCGGCCCGACAAGAAGCTTCAGACCTTCGCTACTTGCTTCCTTAGCCGTAACAGAAATAAATTTCGGTTTTATTGAGTCATTGCTTCCTGGTCCTGAGCCATAACAAGGATTCGTTTTCTCTATCTCTGATGTAACAGATTCAAGAGTTTCAGATTCACCTCTTTTACCTAAGGCCTTATAAAGGTCTGCAAAAATTTCTATATCAGTACGGGCAGAACCTGGAGGTAAAACCGCCTGTTGAACTGCCTGAACCCGCCCGTCCGGTGTTGTAAAAGTACCGTTTTTCTCTGAAGCTGCCGCTCCGGGGAAAACAATATGGGCAAGTTTAGTAGTCTCCGTACTGTTAATATCCTGTACAATCAAAAGATCCAGTTTCTCTAAAGCATTCCTAATTCTGTTGCTATCCGGGAAAGAACCGACAGGATTGGAATCCGCGATATAAAGCGCCTTTATGCTGCCCTTTTCTATCCCCTCAATAATTCCCCATAAATCTTTTCCATTCTCTCCGGGAACCGCTCCCATCTCCAGCATACCAAGGGTGTTATTCTTCTCATCAACAGGAAACAGCCCACCTGCATCTTTACCAATAGCCCCAAGCAATAGAGCAATATTTAAAACTCCGGTTACAGCGTCTGAAGCGTTGACGCTTCTCATAATATCGCCGCCTAAAATAACAGCCGGATTCTTTTTACCCGCAAGAAGAGCTGCCGCTTCTCTTAAACAGGCTTCAGCAACACCAGCTTTTGAAGCGAGTTCACCAATAGAAACAGCTTCTAATGAGGCTTTGAACCCTTCAAAACCTTCAGCTTCAGAACTGCACCCTTTTTCAATAAGGGCTTTAGCAAGGCCGTTAAGAAGAGCGACTTCCCCACCCGGTTTATACTGAAGATGAGTGTTGGCAAACTTTACAAGTTTAACAGAACGCATATTCGCCACAACAAGAGCAGCATCATTCTTAACCGCTGCTTTAATAACACGGTAATCAACTCCTGTAGACTCTGCGTCACTGCCTAATACAAGAACCGCGTCCGCATTATCAATTTTATCTATAGTCCCGCTGGAACCTATGAAACCAAGTTGATTTTTAATCTGGCATATTGCCGGAGCAAAACCAAAACGAGCTTCTGAATCTATGTTCGGAGAACCAATAGCTCCTTTTATCAGTTTTGCAAAGAGGAAATTTTCTTCATTTGTCAGACGCGGAGAGGCAATAGCAGCTACTCTTTCGGCGCCAATCTCTTTTAGTTTGTCCACCGCCGTATTAATGGCATTATCCCATGTTGTTGGCTGCTGATTAAGTAGGGGAGTGGTCAATCTCTTGTCAGAATTAAACATTGAATAGCCAAAACGTCCGCTGATACAGAGGTTACCTTCATTGAAACCGGAATCATCACTGGTTACACGTTCTACAATACCGTCAGCTGAATGGTACTCTATCTGGCAGCCTGAACTACAAAACCCGCAAACACTCTTTGTTATGTCAAAAACCCAGGGACGGCCTTTAAATTTAAAAGGCTTGCTGATAAGAGTCCCTGTAGGACATGCGGCAATACAGTTTCCGCAAAATTCGCAATCAAGGGGCTCACCATCAATCGTGTCTATGATAGCGTCTTCGCCCTTATTAACCACTCTGATAGCATTGCAGCCTACAATTTCATGGTCAACTTTCACACACTTTTCACAAAGTATGCATCGGTTAGGATCGCTCTCTAACAATTTCCAGTCATACCGAATTTTGATACGTTTAGGGTCTGCGCGGTAATCATGCTTTTCAATTCCAAGGGCATGGCAGGAATCCTGAAGGTCGCACTCACCGCCAGCATCGCACACAGGGCAATCCAGAGGGTGGTTAACCAATAAGAGTTCCATAATTTTATAACGTATCTGAGCCAGTTTTTCAGACTGAGTCGTTACATTTATCCCTTCTTTAACAAGGGTATTACAGGCAGTCATGGGTCGGTCAACCCCTTCAACTTCAACGGCGCATATACGGCAGGCTCCTGTTGGGGAGACCTTCTGAAGCCAACAAAGAGTCGGTATCTGTATACCTAACTGGTTTGCTGCTTCCAAAATTGTGCTTTCCGGTGAAACACTGATTTCCTTACCGTCTATTTTCAAACTGACCATATAAAAGCCGCTCCTCGAAATTACATATACTTAACTGGCAAACTATTTTAGTTATTCAATAACATCACACTGCTATCATTGCCACTCTGTAACACCTTAGACAACGCTCTGCCTCTCCTACAGCCTGCTTATTTTTAAAGCCGAGTTCAACTTCGTTATAATTCCCTTTTGAAGCCCGCTCTTTACCATGTATTTCAGCTTGATGAGCCCGCTTACCTGAGTCGAGCCATGCCACCTTCTCATCTTTATCATAGACAGGGAGATAAGTAAGTATATCTTCCATAAGCTCTTCATCGGTAATATATGCTTTACCTTCTTCCAGCCACCTTTGAATTACTTTGGCCGCACGGTGTCCGTTTCCTACGCATGCCACAACAGTAAGAGGCCCTATTTCCGCGTCGCCGCTGGCAAAAACGCCTTCCATATCTGTCATAAGGATCCGGGCTAATTCATTTCCCATACCATCTTTAAGACCTTTACCATCAGCCCCTTTTAAAGGAACATATTGCGTAACAACCGTATTCCACTTTGTTATATCTATGCCGCAATCATGGGGAATAAAATTAAGTTCAGGATCCTGACCGATTGCCGGAATTACCGTATCACATTCAACAACAAATTCACTCCCTGCCACAGGCTCAGGTCTGCGTCTTCCTGAGGCGTCTGGCTCGCCAAGAGCCATTCTCAGGCACTCAACGCCGGTAACCTGCTCATTTCCATCAACGAGTATTTTTGTAGGAAGTACCTGAAACTCAAACTGTACCCCTTCTTCTTCCGCTCCGTCAACTTCCCATGAATCAGCAGGCATTTCCTTACGGGAACGTCTGTAAAGCAGATATGAAGCCTCAGCCCCTTCCCTTAAAGCAACACGTACACAGTCAATCGCCGTATTTCCACCACCTACAACAACGACTTTCTTACCCATACCTGTAGGTTGTCCCATATAAGCTTCTCTGAGGAAATCAATCCCACCTTTTAAGAAACCTTTATATCCTTTATCCTCTCCCTCAACCCCCATAGGTTTGGAACGATGGGCACCCGGTGCAAGGAGAACCGCGTCATATTTCTCTTTAAGCTCAAGAAGAGGAAGATCGGTACCAATTCTCTTGTCGTATATAATCTCAACTCCCATTGAAGCGATTATATCTATATCACGCTGAAGAGTCTTTCTGGGCATACGATAAGCAGGAATACCGACAGCTATCATTCCACCGCCATAGCCGTCCGGAAGGGCTTCATAAATGGTACAGGGATATCCTTCAAGAGCCAGATAATATGCCGCTGTAAGCCCGGCAGGACCGGCTCCCACAATTGCGACTGTCTTATTTTTCTTTGATTTCGGTAGCATTGGAGGCGCTGCATGATGCTGCCATTCATAATCGGAAGCAGAACGTTTCAGAGTCATGATACTGACAGGTTCATCAACATTTTTCCTGCGGCATGCTGTTTCGCATGGGTGAGGACAGACACGGCCGCAAACTGAAGGAAGCGGCATGCTCTCACGTATAACTTCCAGAGACTCATCAAACCGATACTCTTTTATTGCCTCAACATATGCCGGAATATCAATATGAGCCGGGCATTTATCCTGGCACGGAGCTGTATATTTATGAATAAAACGCCTGTCTTTACGCCCTTGGCTAGACCCGTTAATATATGCCAGAAAATCATCTCTGAAATATTTCACCGCGTCAAGAACAGGTACGGTTGAACTCTGGCATAAGGTACATTTACAGTTTTGCAGAAGTTCGGTAAGATCAGGAAAAGTTTCAAGAGCCTTCTCGTCTGCCTGGCCATTAACAATTGCTTCCAGGAGATCAGAAAGAACTTTAGTCCCTTTTTTACCGGGAGTACATTTACCGCAGCAATAAAGGGTTTGAACCCTCTTCATGTACTCTGCTGCCATTCGGGGAATGTCTACATCTTTGTCAAAAAGGATAATCCCGTCCCACCCCATAAATGCAGCCATTAGGTTCTCGCCATCATGAGCAATGGGCAATCTTAAGGGAACGTCCTTTATCTCCCCTGCGTTACGGTTATCAACAATATTTCTCCCCCAGCTGGAAAAGAGTACCTGCGCCACTTATCGCCTCCACAGCAATCCAGAAATAATGAAAAACCTAGATCAGCTAACTATTTACTTTTATTGGATAAATTTTTTTGAGTCTTTGTATACAATATGCAGAGTTTTAACACAGTATTAAGTTGCAAATCAAGGAAAAATTCGTATGTTACAAGCAGATTCATTGCTTCAGTTTAACTACTCTGATATATGAAGACAATCACGCATCTAAGTAAGTAAATTTTCAGGAGTAAATAAATGAATAATATAAATAAAGCCTTCTCTGATTTATTTGAGATTAACATGGGAATTAAACCTAAAGAGAGTATTGTCGTTTTTAGTGACAAAATAAGAGATGAAGAAAAAATATGTTCTTCTGAAAAGAGCCGGCGAGAAAGACTTTCTAAAACAGCTAAAGATTTGGCGGATTTCGCCTCAGCAACATATGGAAACGCAACCTTCACTGATTTTCCGGCTACAGAAGCATCAGGGACGGAACCTCCTGAAAAGTTATGGAGAGCAGTTTTTGGTGACAAAATAGTTGATGGGCTTAGAAATATTAAAATCCTCAGCAAACTTTTGACAAAAACAGCAGATAAAAATGACTTTGAAAATGCCGCAAAAATCATTCTCTCAAAAAAGGAAGATGTGGCAAACATTGTAATTGCAATGTCTAATAACTCCACAAGCCACACCAGCTTCAGGAAACTCGCAAACCTTAGCGGAAGCCGCTTCGCAAGTTTGCCACATTTTGATCCTGATATGTTCTTCACTTCAATGACGGTTGACTGGTATGCTCTTTCAGAGAGGAGCAGAACCCTTTCTGAAGCAGTCAATCGCGCTCTGAAAATCTCTGTAACAACTCCAAATGGCACATCAATAACAGTGAGCAAAGAAGGGAGGTTTGCCGAGCCTGACGACGGGATTTTGACAATCCCCGGCAGTTTCGGTAACTTACCGGCAGGAGAAGTTTATTTTGCACCTATGGAGGGGACAGCAGCAGGAGTACTTGTTCTTGAACATGGGCCTACACGTTCCCTGGAAACGCCTCTGACCCTGACAGTTAAAAATGGAGAAGTAACGGAAATAGCCGGTGATGAACCTCATAAGAAGTGGCTTCAATCAAAATTTGATGAAAGCAGGAAAAATCGTAATATTGCAGAGCTGGGAATAGGAACAAACGATAAAGCAACAAGACCGGACAATGTTCTTGAAGCTGAGAAAATTATGGGAACAATTCATATAGCATTTGGTGACAACTCAGGATTCGGAGGTAGTGTTACTACACCGTTCCACGAAGATTATGTATTTTATAATCCAACTCTAACTGCCATTATGGGAGATAACTCAAGAAAAGTACTTATTGAAAATGGCAAATTTAAAATTTAAAGAAATAGAAGTTTGAGAGATAAGAGATGAAAAAAATAGGGCTAACAGGAGGAATCGCGTCAGGCAAGAGCACCGTGGCAGAAATGTTGCAAACTGCCGGAATCCCGGTAATAGATGCGGACGAACTTTCACGGGAAGTAGTACAACCCGGGAGTCCCTGCCTGAATCGTATTATTGCAGAGTTTGGGAATGATATACTTAATAATGACGAAACACTTAACAGAAAAGCTCTTGCAGGCATAATTTTCGGGGATCAGGAAAGACGGAAAACGCTTGAAAGCATACTACACCCGGCAATAGCTTCTCTTGCCTCAGAAAAACTCCATGAATTGGAAGACAGTGGGAAACCTGTAGCGGTTTATATGGCTCCGCTTCTTATTGAAGCAGGAATATATAAAAATATGGACGAAATCTGGGTTGTATATGTCAACAAAAAAACACAGTTAAAACGCCTTGTATCAAGAGATAACCTCTCTATAGCAGAAGCGGAGATGAGGCTCTCTTCCCAGATGCCAATGGAAGAAAAAATTAAATATGGAAAGATAATAATTGATAATAATGGAGATATAGCTGGGCTTAAACAACAAATAGAAGAAATTTGCCGCAATTACCTACAGATGCCCTTAAAATAAAGCCTTATAAATAACCCTTGCTTCGTTGTAGTATTTTTTTGATTATGGTATATATTACCATTATATGCAGTTTTAGATTACTGTAACTTTGAAAAAACAGGAGATGAATTAAATGAGTAAACGTATCATAGGATTATTGATATTTTTATGCTCTGCGACACTATTGTTAAGCGGTTGTCCAAAACAGGTTGCTACAAGCAGTGATAACGGAATTGATTCTTCAAGCTCCACCTCAGTTGTAAAACCGGCATCGGAAAATAACAATGGAAATAACGGACTTGGTAAATCAAATGTTAATGAAGAAACAGTCAGCTCTGCTGATATAAAAGAAGAAGCTCCAGGAACCGGCTCGGAAACTGCTAAAAATCAGAATGAGCTCTCTTTACAGACAATTCATTTTGAATTTGATTCCTATATATTAAGCCAGGCAGCCAGGGATATTCTTTATAAAAACGCTCAATATCTGTTAAAAAGGTACAATGGCAATGTAAGACTTGAAGGCCATACAGACGAGCGCGGCTCAGATGAATACAATCTTGCTCTTGGCGAGAAGCGCGCAAAAAGCGCTATGAACTATCTTATAACCTTAGGTGTTCCTGCAAATCGTATGTCTGTAATCAGTTACGGCAAAGAAAAACCTGTTGATCCCGCATCCAATGAAGAAGCATGGGCAAAAAACAGACGTGTTGATTTTGTTGCACAATAATTATTCTTGATCCGCACCTAAATTAAGGGGCCGCTTGCGGCTCCTTTTTATATAAGGAGAGATTAAAATGCGTATAAAATATTTGTTACCGCTCCTGCTGCTCCCTCTTTTCTACGGGTGTGCAACAAGGAGTGACATACAGAGCGTCAGATGGGATATTGATGACTTAAGAGCAAAAATAGCAACCACAGATAAAAATGTAACTACAGTCAGCGATGACTCAAAAGCATTCGCAAAAAAATATTCCACTGAAACAATCAACAGAGTAGAAACCATGCTGAAAAGCGCCGCAGACTTGCAGGCCAACATGGATAATATGCAAGTAGATATCAAAACATTAGCAGGCAGAGTTGATGATCTGGAAAACGCCGTAAAAAAACCTGATGCAGATATTGAACTGGTAAAACAGGACACAAAACAACAGATCCAAGCCCTACAGGATCGCTTCCTTACCTTACAACAGAGTAACGATCAACTAAAAGCAAGAATTGACGCGCTCGAAAAACGTGCGCAAACACCGGAAAGTCTTTTCCAACAAGGTATAAACACTATGCAGGCAGGATCCAACGCGAAAGCCAGGGATATATTCGCGGAATTCCTGAAACAGTATCCAGGGAGCCCACTCACTGCTGATGTCCATTACGCTATAGCAGACTCATGGTATAATGACAAAAACATGGATCAAGCCATTCTTGAATATCAGACAGTAATAAAAAACTTCCCGAAAAGCCCGAAAGTACCCTCCGCAATGTTAAAACAGGCCACAGCCTTCAATGCCATAGGAGATAGCAAAAGCGCGAAATTCCTTCTCAAAGAGATAATAGATAAACACCAAAAATCAGGAGAAGCGGTAAAAGCAAAAGAGATGCTAAGCAAGCTAAAATAGCTCTTTACGGCTTCCACTTTCTGCTGTGTTGGCTGCGTCTTTCGTAGGGAATGCCCATTGAGGCATTCCAAAAAGCGGACGCGCAATGCGCGCCCCTACGAGTCGGACTTGTCGGAGAACAAAAATCGAAAGCCCTTTTGACGGAAAGAAAGCAAAAATCTGTATCATCAGGTAAATGGTTTATTGCCTAATTATATTTATTTTGTATAATTAGGCAATTATTTTTTACGCCGTTTTTCCTGTCAGCTGAGGTAATACCTGAGCTAACAAATGATATCGCATACGTCCATTTCTTTATAAATTATATAATTAGGCAATAACTGGTGTTGAACGTCATGGGGGCGTAGAGGCGGCAATCTGCCGCCCGTGTTATCGGGCGCACACTGTGCGCCTCTACAGATGCCGTATATGGCCAAAAGCCTGCGTCACAACCTGATTAGAGCTCCCTGCATGGTATTACGTCTTTCTAACTCCCAATCAATCTCATTCAGCACCTCAAACTTTGCAGCAGACCACTTTGGAGCAATCAGATCCTTTCCTCCATCACCTGTAAGCCTATGTATAAATATATTGGGATTCAAACGCTCAAGAAAATCGCAAACAAGGTCAACATACTCATCGCGCTCAAAGACCTTTACACCACCCTTTTCATAAAGCTCCGCAAGGGGAGTATCCCTGCTTATGTGAAGCATATGTATCTTTATCCCATCTATCCCCAGGCTATTAATAAAAGAAGCGGTCGCCAGCATCTCTTCCCTGCTCTCTCCGGGAAGGCCAAGGATAATATGAACGCAAACTCTTATACCATAAGGTTTTAAGCTCCCAACAGCATTAACAAACGTTTTAACATCATGGCCGCGACCTATAAACTCAAGAGTTCTGTCATAAGGTGACTGGAGCCCTAACTCCAGCCAGAATTCTGTCCTTCTGTTATAATCGGAAAGTAAAGTAAGCACATCAGGAGAAAGGCAGTCAGGCCGTGTACCAACAATAAGCCCCACAACATCGGAAACAGAAAGGGCCGCGCTATAGAGAGCGTCAAGCTCCTTAACAGGAGCATAAGTATTAGAGTAAGACTGAAAATAAGCAATAAACTTCTCGGCCTTATACTTCCTGACCATGACCTCCTTACCCAGTTCAATCTGAGTAGCAACATCCTGCCCTCTAGCAATAGCGAAAGAGCCGCTTCCACGTTCACTACAGAAAACGCAACCCTTATTCCCAAGAGAACCGTCACGGTTAGGGCAGGTAAAACCCGCGTCAATGGAAATCCTGTGCACACGGCAGCCAAAAATCCGTTTTAACTCTTCAGAAAATGAATTGAACCTTTTTTTGCTATCCATATAGATTATAGATAGTATATCAACTAAAAAATCTGGCAAGAATGAAATGACTTTGGCTTTTGGTCATATAAATAAAATTCCTTGCTAATGAACCCTCTATTTTATAAACTCCACCCATAAAATAATTAAACAGAATCAAAGGGAGTTCCCATGGCAAGTCTTAATAAAGTTCTGCTTATAGGTAATCTTGGAAAAGACCCTGAAGTACGCTACACAACCTCCGGTCAGGCAGTTGCAAGCTTTTCAATAGCCACAACCGAAAGATTTAAAAACAGAAACGGTGAGATGGAAGAGCGGACAGAGTGGCATAACATAGTCCTTTGGGGACGGCAAGCAGAAATAGCCAAAGAATATCTGGCAAAAGGGCGTTCAGTATTTATAGAAGGACGTTTGCAAACCCGTAAATGGCAGGATAAAGATGGGCGTGATCGCTACACGACGGAGATAGTAGGTGACAAAATGCAGTTTGTAGGATCAAGAGGTGATAATAGCGGGCGTCCATCTGGCAGTAGAGATAGCGGAGAACCTACAGCTGAATATGAAGAGCCTGCGTTTAACCCTGATGATGACATACCATTTTAAGCAATCTTCCGGCTTCCGCTTTTTGCTACCCTTCGTTGAAGCGAAGGGTAGCAAGATTTTCCCATTCTAATTTGTTACTTAATGCTCCCCTTCTTAATACGATTAGGCAATCATACCTTAACCCTTTTCCTCATGGCATAATTTACGTCAGCCAAGGCAATACCTGAACTAGCAGATAATTATAATCATATATCATAATAATATAACTATTACATAACCTTCCTAGAATTCATATAATCAAACAATAATTTACATCTCATCGCCAACAAATTCTCCACCATTGTCTAAGGAATAGAATTAAATTGTTTCAACGTTGAAAATAAATTTAATTGACTTTTTCAAGTGTTACAAGTGAAAATTAAACAAAATTTACAACCTTCACTTCAATTATATAAAAGAAAGGAATGAGGAAACAATGAACAAAATATTCAAAACGATCTGGAATGAAACACTTGGCACATGGGTAGCAGTAGCTGAAATAACCAAAACCTGTAAATCAAAACAGAGTAAAGTAAAACTGGCAGTTACAGTAATGCTTTCAACCTGCTTTTGTTTCGGCTTGTTTGCCATGACCATTCCTACCAATGCCCATGCCCTATATACTGCTTGGACAGGCACTAACAGCACAGATTGGAACGACCCGGGAAACTGGAGCAGCGGTACCGTTCCGGGTATTGGAGGCAGTCAAGACACAACGGCAGTAATCGGAAACGGGGCTGCCAATCAGCCGGTAATTGATGGCGAAACGGAAACCGACTATCTCGTTCGAGTCGGCGACACCGGTGGAACTACCCCCGGCCAGGAGGTGACGCTAACGATACAAGATGGCGGCTCACTTACGCTTACCCGATATATGGCCGTGGCCTATGCCGATAACACGAACGGCTATCTTTCAATAACCGGTACCGGCTCAACCTTGAATATTACAAGTACAAATGGTGGGCTTGATTATAATGGCATGATGTTAGTTGCCGCCGGGGTTAACTCAGTTGGAATAGTTAATGTTTCAGCCGGAGCATCAGTGTCAATGGATTATTATCTGGACATCGCCGGCAACACAGGCAGCGTTGGAACTGTTACCGTAGACAATGCGACAATGAACATAGGAAACTACTTTACTGCAGGTGATACTGCCAACGGAACCTTGAGCGTTTTGAACGGAGGTATAGTTAATGCCGGAACGTTACAGATGCCAACTACTCCTGGCGAATCAAGTTTTCTGACCTCAACTGATACCATAGGATATGGATCCGGCTCCAACGGTCAGGTCATAGTATCAGGGCCAGGCTCCATACTGACCAGCTACAACCCTCTGGTAATCGGCGGTCTGTCGCCCGAGACTATCCAATTCTATATTGAAAACTACCTTTTTGATCCTACCAATTATGATATTAATGGTGATGGCTCTGAGTATGTAAACCTTGTTGCGGGGAATGGCACGCTGACTATTTCTAATGGCGGTACAGTCGTAAGCGGGGCTCCGGGTAATCCCGATCCCAATTTTGACAATACCTCCTATATTGGCGGATCACCGGAGAGTACAGGCACTGTAACTGTGACTGACCCTAATTCAACCTGGACTGTTGGCGGCAGTCTGGCTGTAGGTGGTGAAGGACAAGGGACTTTGACTATTGCAAACAGCGGAGTGGTTTCTGTAGCTGACGGTGTCACCGTTGCCGAGGATACCGGCTCCACAGGCGAAATAATTATTGGTGCAGCAACCGGTAGCACACCAGTAGATCCAGGTACTCTCAATACCCCCACAGTAACTTTCGGCTCTGGCACCGGCGATATCGTATTCAATCACACGTCTACCGGCTATATCTTCGCCCCGGCTATAAGCGGCGCCGGTACGGTAAACCAGGAAGCAGGTACAACAATTTTTACCGCCGACAATACCTATACCGGCGGCACAAACATTTCAGGCGGTACCCTACAGCTGGGTGATGGTGGTACGTCTGGCTCGATTGTTGGCGATGTAGCAGACAATGGCATACTCGCCTTTGATCGATCGGACTCCCTTACCTTAGATGGCGTAATCTCCGGTACAGGGGTAGTAAATCAAATAGGCAGCGGCACAACAACACTCACTGGTGTCAACACTTACAGTGGTGGCACAAACATAAACGCCGGCACTTTACAAATTTCAGCTGACGATAACCTCGGCGCAGCAGCAGGCATCCTCAGCTTCAATGGCGGTACACTTAACACAACAGCCGACATCACATCTAACCGTGCAACGACTCTAAACGCCGGAGGAGGCACCTTTGATGTAGATAGTGGTACCACCCTCACCATGAACGGAAACATAAGTGGCGCCGGCTCTCTCACAAAAACTGATACAGGCACCCTGCTATTAGCCGGCACCAACAACTACAGTGGAGGGACAACAGTAGCCGCCGGCACCATAATCCTTACAGGAACAAACACCGGAACAGGAGGGTCAACGGTAGATACAGGAGCCACCTTACAAATAGGAAACAACACCACAACAGGGACAATAGCAGGCAACATAACAAACAACGGAACCCTCAACTTTGACAGAAGTAATACATACACCTACGCAGGTACACTAAGCGGGACAGGATCGCTGGCACAAAGTGGAACAGGCACAACCACCCTAAGCGGAGCAGGCTCAACCCAGGGGAGCGTACTTGTCCAAGCAGGAGGCTTAACCTTCACCCAAGCAGGAGTATTTAACGTAACAGGTAACTACGAAACACAAGCCAACGCCACAACAAGCATAACAGGGGCAACCAGCACCCTTAACGTAGGAGGAGAATTCATTCAGGACGCAAACTCTACCCTTGATATCACAAAAGGGACAAGCCCGGTAATAACAGCATTAAGCGCAAACATAAACGGAACATTAAACATATCAGGATACAGCGCTACAACCCCGACAAAATCCAGCCAGATAGTCGGCATCGACTATGTCATCATACACACTACAGGTTCCGCATCAAACGGAATAACAGGGGATTTCACCGCAGTAACCGGAGCGGGGTCATCACCGGTAGACTATCTCCTGGCGGGAGGTGAAAAAAGCGCGGATGGCAATGACTACCTCGTAGGGTATGAACTAACCTGGACAAGCGGAACAGTAACAGGAAACGGAAACTTTACCCTTGCAGGCGGTAGCAGCTTCGAACTGGACGACACAGCCCTAAACAATGAAGCAGCCTCAGCAACAGGCTGGAATGGACAAGACCTCACAGAATATGGGTCAGGCACACTAATACTAGACCAGATAAACGGTTACACAGGAAGTACAACAATAAACGGCGGAGTATTAGAACTTAACCAAAACGGCAACATAGCAGCCAGCGACAGTGTAACAATAAATAATGGGACACTGGACATAAGCAACATAACAGGAACAACCACAACAATCCAGAACCTCTCAGGCCAGGCAGAAGGAAACATAATCCTGGCAGGGAAAAACCTGACAATCAACCAAACTCAAAACCTGACCTACGCCGGTAACTTTGATGTGAGCAACGGAAGCATAACCAAAAACGAAACAGGAACACTAACGCTAAGCGGTCAAACAAACTGGACAGGAGAAACAACAATAAACCAAGGAGCCTTAACGCTGGACGGTTCAAACGGAGGAGCTCAACTGGTAAGTAACGTAACAGGGCAAACAGGGGCAGAGCTTAACATAATAAACCACGCTAGCCTGACAGGAATAATAGACCCAATAGATGTAAACATAAACACAGGCGGCACCTGGAACATAACAGGAAACTTAGCGGAACAGTCAACAATAGGGACCCTAACGAGCAACGGCGGGAATATAAACTTTGAAGCGCCGCCAACAAACTCCAGCAACCCGGCAGACTATAAAATATTAAACGCGACAGCACTGAACGGGGCAACCGCCGGACAGACACCAAGCATAATCACAATGAACACCAACCTGGCAGCCACCTCAGCCACCGCAATCCCAGTAGGAGACCTGATAAGCACAGTAACAACAAGTGGGAACTACGCCATAAAAGTAACCAACACGGGAGGAGACATAACAGGTAAACCATTGCCCCTGGAAATAATAAACGCGAGTAACCAACCGGCAAGCACAGGCAATTATACCCTAACAAACGGACCGGTAGAAGTAGGGTTATATAACTACAACCTGTTAAGCGGGCAGCAAAGGAACCTGGCTCAAGCAGACTGGGCAAACTGGTATCTAACCCCAAGCTATGGAAAAGAATTAATCACACTCCTGGGAGCAAGCGACCAAACAGGCACATGGCTAATGACCAATGACTCATTACTACAAAGAATGGGGGAATTGAGAACAGCCAGCACAGACGAACAAAAACATCCATACCAAACATGGATAAGAGGGTACGGTTGGCAATCAAGAGTAAACACCAACAACAACCAGGTAGGCTATAAAGAAAACACCTATGGCGTGGACTTTGGGGCAGACAAAGTCTACAACACAAGCATAGGGAAAATCTACACAGGGTTAATGGCAGGGTACACCAACAGCCGAAGAGATATGAACGGAGGAGCAGGGCAAAGCATAGCCGAAACCATCTACGGAGGGGCTTACGGCACATGGATAAACGACAAAGGATACTATTTAGACGCAGTAGCCAAAATAGGGCATATACAGAACAACATAAAGGCCTATGACGAATACAACATTAGAGCCAACTATGGAAACTGGGGAATAAGTGCATCACTAGAAACAGGAAGGCAATTTAAAACAGAAAAAGGTTGGTATATAGAGCCGCAGGTACAAGGAACAATAGTCAACTTTACCGGAGCTAACTTCACAACAAGTGGAAATGCGGCAAACATAGAACAGAGGAAGACAACAAGCTATGATCTGAGAGCAGGAATAGTAGCAGGGAAGAACGTAAAAACAGAAAACGGCTCAATCCAGCCGTACATAAAAGGAATGTATGGGAAAACCTGGACAGACCGTGGAGGAATAGTTTATAACGGCGATATCCTAAACGCCAACACATCAGGAGACAGGTATCAGGTAGGAGCCGGGATAGCGTGGCAGGTAACAGACAAAACCGAACTGCATGTAGACTATGAGTACATAAAATCTATAAGCGGAGCTGGGGTAGAGATACCTTGGAAGGTTAACGCAGGTTACAGATATAATTGGTAATGTGACGGGCGACCGGGGACGGTCGCCCCTACTACCGGCATACAAACATCATGATATTGGGAGGTTAACAGCCTCCCTTTTCTTTTTGTATCACTCATAAAAAGCTATTATCAGTCGGAAACATATCAGCTCAGGTATAACCTGAGCTGATAGACTAAAAAATGAATCAGTCGATCAACTAAAGCGATTTTAATTCAAATATGTTCCTATCAAGAATATTGCTTCCACCGTACCAATTTATTTACTCTGTGCTTATAAAAGCAAAATTTTTAAATAAATGAATTTGACAAAAAAAACAGAGACAACTAGATTAGGTGCAAGAAATATCTAGGAGAGATTAATTGCTAAATAAAGAAGTCTGGAAAGCGCGTTTTAAAAAGCTTTTGTCTCTTGATAACAATCCCGCCCATATTTCAGCAGGTTTTGCAATTGGGGTATTTATAAGTTTCACGCCATTTTTTGGGTTTCATACATTACTCGCCATTGCTGCAGCCTTTATTTTCAGAGTTAATAAAGTCGCCTGTGTAACCGGATCACTGGTTAACACCCCTCTTACAATTGCCCCGGCTTTAGGTCTGAGTTTTAAACTGGGACGTATACTAAGAGGCCTTCCGCCTATTGAGATGAAAATAAAAGAAATAGAGTGGTTTCAAGTAAAAATGTACGTGAAGTCACTGCTCATGCCGGGGCATATTCTAAAGGGAGGAGAGTGGGTTCAACTTAGAATATATGCAAAGTCACTGATTTTGGGCTCTTCCATAATAGGGTTATTAATGGCAGTAATCAGCTATTTTGTTTGTTATTGGGTCATAGTGAGGTTCAGGGCACGAAATAAAGCTCTTGGAGAGCTAACTAAAGAGATGGAAAACACCGGAGAGGGGCTGGAGGAATAATATTCGTTATAAAAGCCGTAATTATACCACTTCATTTACCAAGGAATGGATTTAATAAAAGATAGACCATACCTGAAACAATAGCTGATAAAGGAATTGTCAGGATTGACGCAAAGAGGATACGATAAGCTACTTTCCAGTTTACAGCTGTAATCCTTTTGGAAAGGCCTATACCAAGAATTGAAGAGGTAATAACGTGCGTAGTACTGACTGGCAGGCCTAATGAAGCTGCCCCCAGTATTACACCCGCAGAAGCTGTTTCAGCACAAAAACCATGAACAGGCTGCAATTTTACAAAATCTTTTCCTACTGTTTTTATAATTCTCCACCCACCGGCAGCAGTCCCAAGACCCATAGCAATAGCGCAAGTTAGTTTTACCCACACAGGAACATCAAAAGTGGGAAGATATTTATAGCTTACAAGAGCCATGGTTATTACGCCCATTGATTTCTGCGCGTCTGCAGTACCATGGGCAAAGGCCATAAAAGCTGCGGAAAGTACCTGAAGATGACGAAATGCTTTGTTTAAGCCAAAAGGAGCCTTATTCCTAAATATCCACATAATTACAACCATAAATATAAAGCCAACAATTACCCCAAAAACAGGGGATAGTATAAGTGAGAGTACAATTTTTTGGATCCCTCTCCAGATAAGGGCCCCTGTCCCGTCATGAACAATAACAGCACCAATAATCCCGCCAATAATCGCATGAGATGATGATGATGGAATCCTGTAATACCAGGTGATAATATTCCATACAATTGCTCCCAGAATTCCTGCCAGAATAACTGTTTGAGTTATATGTGTAGCTTGGACAATACCTTGACCTATTGTTGAAGCAACTTTAGTAGAGGCCATAGCACCTGCAAAATTCAGACCTGCAGCCATTACAATTGCGGCTTTTACAGAGAGTGCCCTGGTTGAAACACATGTTGCAATTGCATTTGCCGTATCATGAAAACCGTTTATGTAATCAAACACCATTGCCGAAAGGATTACAAGGCAGAGCATTATAAACCCTATTTCAGGCATTTTTCACCACCACACTCTCAATAATATTGGCAGCGTCTTCACATCTGTCTGTTGCTCTTTCAAGTGTCTCGTATATTTCTTTCCATTTTATAAGCTTAATAGGGTCTGTTTCTTCATCGAAAAGACGGCTTATAGCTTCGCGGCATACCTTATCCGCTTCATTTTCAAGAGCGTTAACCTCAACACAGTACTCTGAAATAGGCTCAAGCTTCCCACCCAGTAAAGATACGGCTTTATCAACGGTTTCACAGCATTTAAGAATGATAAAAGCAAGCTGCTTAGATTCATTGGTAGGTTTATCAACATGATACATTACAAATCTCTGAGCGGAAGAGTCTATGAGGTCTATTATGTCATCAAGCTTTGAAGCTAAAGAGTAAATATCTTCTCTGTCCAGAGGAGTTATAAAGCTTTTATTCAGCTTTTTGATAAGATCATGCGTAAGGAAATCGCCTTTATGTTCAAGATCTTTTATTCTCTGCTGACTGGCAACAGGATCTTTAAAATCATCAAGCATATTCTTTAATTCGTGAGCGCCTGCAATCGTGTTCTGAGACATTTCCCTGAATAATTTAAAAAACTGCTCGTCTTTTGGGATTAATCCAAACATATTATAAATACCTCCTTAAGCAAGAGAGTATCTGCTTAAAAATAAAATTATTTTGGAAGGTATATCATTTTTTCCAAAAACGTTACAGAGAAAAAGGTAAAATAAAAAGTCTTATTTACACAGTAATGAAACTACTTGATTTTAAAAATATGTTGCCGTATTTTCCAAACGGTTCAATTTATGAAAGGATAGCAAAATATGAATGTTTTTCATGCCTTCATTTTAGGTATAGTACAGGGTCTGACTGAAATACTCCCAATAAGCAGCTCTGCTCATCTTATTCTTATTCCTTATCTCCTGAAATGGCCTGAATCAGGCCTGACCTTTGATGTAGCTCTTCATGTAGGTACGCTTATAGCCCTTGCTGCCTATTTCTGGAGGGATATCCTTGACCTTACATTTAATTTTTTCAAAAGCATTGCTGCCAGAGAAGCCCCGACTCCTGAAAGCCGTCTTCCATGGTATATTCTTGTTGCAACTATACCTGGTGCTATTGTTGGAAAACTTTTCGAAGGGCCTGTAGAAAATATATTCAGGCATAGCCTGATTTATATCTGCTTATTCATTATAATTTTCGGAATTGTTCTGGGCTTCGCAGACTCAACCGGAGCAAAGAAGCTTAAAATGGATAAGCTTTCATTGAAAGCTGCCATAATAATAGGTTTCGCACAGTGCCTGGCCCTGTTCCCCGGAATCTCCAGATCCGGCATAACAATAGTTACAGCTCTTTTTCTCGGATACAACAGACCAACTGCTGCCCGTTTCTCCTTTCTAATGTCATTACCTATTGTCCTCGGTGCAGCAATCCTTAAAACTCTTGAACTAGTTAAAACAGGTATACCAACAGGGGAAATGACGAATCTTCTCGTAGGGATTGCGACTTCAGCGATATTTGGATATATAAGCGTTGTCTTTCTTCTGAAACTGGTACAAAAACGCTCATTGTATCCTTTTGTCTGGTACAGAATTATTGCAGGCCTAATCTGTCTTTATTTCATCTGGTAACTAATTTAATGCTAAAGGAAATTCAATGGCAAAAGGTGGTATAAAACAGTGGCCGGCTGATGAACGCCCACGGGAAAAGATGCAGAAGCTTGGCTGTGAAAATCTTACTGACGCCGAGTTGTTAGCATTAATACTTCGTACAGGAGATCATACATCAGATCAGAGCGCTATTGACCTTGGCAGGAGTATCATAAAAAAATTCAAAAATCTCAGATCATTATCAACTGCAGAGCTCTCTGAAATATGCGAGATAAAAGGGGTTGGTCTCGCAAAGGCAGCTTCCATATTAGCCGCACTTACAATGGCTTCAAGAATAAACACTGAACGCCTTCAGATACTTGAAAAATTCAACTCGCCGATACAGGTTTATAATCATTTTCATTACCGTTTTCGTGATCGTAAAAAAGAACATTTTATTGTCCTGCTTCTTGATGCAAAAAATCGCATTATGAAAGAGGTGCAAGTATCTGAAGGATCATTGTCAGAGAGTATCGTTCATCCGCGAGAGGTATTTAATCCTGCAATACGTGAATCTGCATTAGCCATAATTCTCATTCATAATCATCCCTCAGGAGACCCATCTCCAAGCAATGAAGACAAGAAGATAACCATCAGGCTGAAAGAAGCCGGAACAATACTAGGGATAAAGGTTCTGGACCATATTATAATAGGTGATGGTGGGAGTAAGCCGGGGTATTTCAGTTTTGTTGAGGGTGGATTGTTGTGACTTCGGTTTTTGGTCATAATACAAAAGTGTGGAATGTGAAGTGTGAAGAGTGGAGTTAAATTCCCCTCTGTGGAGTGGTGCCCATATGGCGGGGTGGTGTAAGGGCGCACAGTGTGCGCCCGCAATAACCAAACAATAACCGCGAAGGACGCGAAAAGCGCAAAAGAATTATTGCCTAATCCTCTTGCTACTCATACAATCAGGCAATTTTTTAAATATTACTACCTGCATTACTAAAACCTATTAACTCAGATATTACCTCAGCTAATAGGTTTTAATGTATTTAAAAGCCAGCTAAAACGATATTGTATATCAATACGATTAGGCAATAATAATTTTGCTGTCATTTCCAACTTGCAAAACTCTATCTCTTATGCGAATACTGCTTACAATTAATATATTATAACTTCCTAGGTTGGAGCCCACTACATGAATGAGGAATTTCTTACATTCATAAATAGCTGTATTGCTGGAGACAGCCAATCCTGGAATGATTTTTTCTCTAAATATGGTTCCCTTGCTACCAAAACCCTCAACCGTTACTTTTCAAAACTGTCCTCAGATGAAAAAGATGACATCATACAGAATATCCTTGTAAAGCTATTAAATAATGGCCTTAAAAACTTCAAAGGTACGACTAAATACGAATTTCTGGCTTACTTCAAGCAAATAACCATTCGTGAGGCGTCCAGTTATGTGAGATCAACGAAACATAGGAAAGAAGAAATTTCCATAGATCAGGAAATTGACTTTGATGATGGAAATGTTCACTCAGCGCCTGACCTCGTGGACAATACCTTCAGGCCTGACAAGGCCGCTGAGATCAGAAACTTGCTAGAAAAGACACAGGCGAAACTATCTATTGAAGACTGGAGGATTCTCATCTACAAGATCCAGGAATATACGGATAAAGAAATTGCGGACATGCTTGGTATACCTATGGGTACTGTGGCATCACGTTATAACAGGATAAAGATAAAACCGGATATAAAAAAAATATTCACAGCTATATTACTGTTAATTATTTTTGGAAGAAAATAGCTTAAGAAAGCGTCTATTAAAATATGGACAGAATAGTAGAAGAAAAAATAAAAGATGCCTTAAAACAGATCGACAGTCTGAAAACTCCCGATTGTCTTAACGTAGCTACCATTGGCCGTTTCGCGGAAAAGAAATTGGAAGAAACGGAAATGATAAAAGCTGAAGCGCATCTGCATACCTGTCTGTACTGTCTTAAACAACTGAATGACATGACAGAGTTACTCTATTATCAGAAGAATATAGAGCCTCTTTCACCACGTTTAGCTGAACGATTGCGAAACCTACAACCTGGCAGAAATAAACAGGAAAATAATAATAAACCCACCTTTCTGCAAAAACTGAAAGAATTCTTCTCCTCACGACAGTGGCAACTCTCCACCTTTGCTACGGCAGGCATATGCGTAGCGCTTCTGGCAACTCTTATTGTCACTCGCCACACTGATAACAAAGAAACTCCCATACTGAATACCAACGCCTTTGTTAAAGTGAGTGCGTTGAATAGTGATGGAAATATCCTACGAGAAGAACAAGGTGTTGTAGTTGGCGCTGATGGACTCATCGCTTCTAATCTCCTGCCACTGGCCGGAGCAAGCAAATTACAGATCACTCTTAAAGATGGTAAAACATACCAAACAGCACACATCTGGAAAGACGAAGATAAAAACCTGGCAGTTATGAAAATTGATACAAACAATCTTCCTGCAATTCCTACAGTCGACATTCGTGACATATCCGTAGGCCAACGTATATTTGCAGTCGCCGACCCTGCAAAAACCAGAAAAGGATTTCAGGAAGCAATGGTTAGTGATTTCAAAGAAATACCAGGTCAACGGAAAGGGAGCGAAATCCAATATATCCAGATCGCGAGTCAAACCGCCACAACTGCCAGAGGAGCACTGATAGATGACCATGGCCGTTTACTGGGATTCCTGATTACCGAAGAAAAACATATCAACCTTGCTACACCAGCTTCAAATGTCGCGCAACTTGTAAAAGAAGGAAAGGCAATTCCTTTAAGCGACCTGAAAAATGTAACCTTCTCCGCAGACGCACTCAATGCCTATATGAAAGGAATTTTGGCCTCTGACGGGCACAGATGGAACGAAGCCATCAGCTACTATAAAAAAGCCATAAAGCTTAATCCACGACTTGAAGGCGCTTATGAGGAATTGGGGTACGCCTTCTATGAAAAACAGGATTTTGAACAAGAAGCTAATGCCTATAAAGCGGGGTTAAAAATTAATCCGAATAACACAGACTTACTATTTAATCTCGCGGAGAATCTTGAATCCCGTGGTCAATACGACGAGGCAATCCTCATGTATGAAAAAGCCCTTGCTATTGACCCTGACGACAAAGAACTGCTCTTCCAACTGGGAGTATCATATCTCGCTCAAGGTAACAAAGCAAAAGCAATGAACCTCTACGACAGGCTAAAAGTCCTTGATAAAGGAAATGCTGAACTGCTGAGACGCCTGGCAAAATAATTATCATTTTCGAAAAAAGCTTGGAAGAAAACTTTCGATACTGACGTCCTAATAAATAAGAAGGAAATTATTTAAGGAGGTTAGTGTTATGGCGAAAATGTTAAAAATGAAGAGAATATATGGATTGATAGCGGCGGTGACCACGAAGTATCCAGAAGATCCGTTCTTTAAGGATTTTGAGAAATCCTGCATGACAATTGAAGAAAAGAGAGCTTGCTATAAAATATACGAAAACGCATTGCAAGAGCTCGACGAGCAATCTTGGCAAATACTCAAAGACAAGGCAGTGAAGAATTTTATAGATCTTCGCGGCAAATCAAAGAAGGTGTTCAACCTGCTTAACGAAGCATTTGCTTATAGCTTCTTGGTTCAGAGTGGCTGTACTGGCATAACAATGCTGTCAGAGTCTAGCGAGCGTGGAGTGTGTACTCCTGATATCCAATATGTTGAATCTGGTCAGATAAAACATTGCGAAGTGAAGACACTTGGAATATCTAACGAAGAGATAGATCGACGCGAAAAGTTATCTGTTTTCGATGGCATCTATTCTAAACTTGGTGATGGGTTCTTTAAAAAACTGGATAATGATATCAAAGCCGCAAAAGCTCAGGTAGCAACTAAGGGCACGAGTGGTTTGGTTTACCTTGTGGTCAACTTTGATGATCTTGCTCTTGATTATTACTCTGAATACAAGCAACAGATAATTTCGTATTGCCGCGATAAGAACATACATGGCTTGCATATCCACCAGATTGACTTGTGTCGCAATTGCCACATAACAATACCGTATAATTATGAAGGTGATAACAAGGAGAACATAAAGAAATGAAAAAGATGGTATTGATCAGTATCATTCTTGCCATGTTCCTTTCTGGCTGTGAAAAATCACCAGATGATACACCTTCTAAAAAGACAAAAATTGAGGACTGTATAGAACCTTATAACCCATACAACGATGGCGGTGGACATTATGCCGGTTTCAATTGGGCAGCCGAAAATGCTGGCGACGATTGCGACGGAAACTCTGACGAATTCAATGAAGGTTGTGCCGAGTTTCATCGACAACTGGACGAATACGACGAATGCGTTGCAAATAGCAGTAAGTAGGCAATTTCTGCTACCCCTCATTATGAAGCAAGGGATAGCAGAATGGCTGCAATTAAAGAAAAAAAGGGAGTAGCTAATGGTAACAGGGCTTGTTCTTATAGTAGTTATCTTTCTATTGATTTTAACGTTTATGTTTATCAATTATAAAGTGAAGTATGTGATTAATTGGCCGTGGTGGTGGGTGTTTTCACCTCTATGGATTCCATTAGCCATAGCTATTCTTCTTTTTCTTTGTTTTCTAGGCTATATATACTACTCTCAAAGTAACCAAAAGAGTCAAGTTCCTTCCCAAACTAATTGGTACCCACAGTATAGCTCTACTTCTGCACCAGCAACTCCAGCTCAAGCCCCAATGACTTCTGCACAAGTTCCAGTCACACCAGCAATTCCAGCAACTCAAGAGGCAGATAAGATTGACTATTCGCAATACGGAGCTCCTACTCCTCCGATAACTTCAGAGAGCTTAGCTTTAATACGGTTAAAAAAAACAGCTGATCAAGGCCTTGCCGTTGCACAATATAATTTAGGACTCAGGTATTATAAGGGAGAAGGGGTAACAAAAGATTATCAGGAAGCTTTTAAATGGTACAAAAAAGCGGCTAACCAAGGTTTTGCCGATGCACAATTTAATGTGGGAAGTATGTATGAACATGGTAATGGAATAGCACAAAATTACCATGAAGCTTGTATATGGTACAAAAAAGCAGCTGATCAAGGCCTTGCTGATGCGCAATTTAATTTGGGACTCATGTATGGAGGAGGAAATGGAGTAGCGCAAGATTATATGGAAGCTTGTACATGGTTAAAAAAAGCAGCTGATCAGGGTCTTGCCGTTGCACAATTTTTCTTGGGAGTTATGTATGCAGGAGGAAAAGGAGTAGCACAAAACTATCCAGAAGCTTTTACATATTTTAAAAAAGCGGCTGATCAGGGCTATGCTAAGGCGCAATTTTGGTTAGGAGTTATGTACAAGGACGGAAATGGAACAACGCAAAATAAACAAGAAGCTTTTACATATTTAAAAAAGGCAGCTAATCAAGGTCTTGCTGATGCGCAATATAATTTGGGAGTTATGTATTATAAGGGCGACGGAATGGCGCAAGATAAGGAGAAAGCTTTTGAATGGTCTCAAAAAGCAGCTAAGCAAGGCTATGCTGATGCGCAGTTATATTTGGGCGCTATGTATGAACTTGGAGAGGGCGTAACGCAAGATAAAGAGGCAGCTATTAAATGGTACAAAAAAGCTGCTGCTCAAAGCAACGCTGCCGCACAAAAGGCTTTGAGAAGACTACGGATAAATTATTAATCATATAATCAGGCAATTTCTCGAATACTAATATGTATAATATTAAAACTTATCCGCGCAGATGTTATCTAAGCTAATAAAAATCAAGATATCTAAAAATAGGCTGGAATTAAATTGTATATTCATACGATTAGGCAATATTATTTCCCCCTTTGTCATTAAGCAATGGGCAGCAGAGAAAGACTAAACTGCTAAGACAACCGGCAAAATAATTATCGTTTTTGCAAAAAAGTTTGGAAGAAAATTTTTAATGCTGACGTCCTAATAAGTAAAGGGGAATAATTAATGGTAACAGGACTTGTGCTTATAGTAGTCAGCTTTCTATTGATTTTAACGCTTGTGTTCGTTAATTGGAAAGTAAAAGATGTAATTGATTGGTCGTGGTGGTGGGTATTTGCGCTGATATGGATTCCGTTAGTCCTAGCTATTTTCGTCTTTCTTGGCTTTCTTGGTTATCTGTATAAAGATAATTTTGGCCATATGCTATCTGTTGGAGCACCAATTATGGCGATTATTTTCTTTAGAGCTCTTTTTAGTGAGCTAAAAAGGGCTAAACCTAAATCTGCTCGTGATAGAGGATTCGAAAAAGCGACTGATCAGGACGACGCAGCTTCACAATGTAATTTGGGAATTATGTATAGAGATGGAGACGGAGTAGCAAAAAATTATACAGAAGCTTTTAAATGGTTCAAAAAAGCAGCTGATCAGGGCAACCCTTATGCACAATATAATCTTGGAGTTATGTATGATACCGGAAATGGAGTGGCGCAAAATTACCAAGAAGCTTTCAAATTGCTCAAAGAAGCTGCCGATCAAGGTCATGCCCCTGCGCAACATCTTTTGGGCGATATGTATGATGCTGGCTATGGAGTAGTACAGGATAAGCAAGCAGCTATTGCATGGTACAAAAAAGCCGCCGATCAAGGCTATGCCCCCGCACAATTTGGTCTAGGGATTATGCATTGTACTGGAGATGGAGCAGCACAAAATTTTACAGAAGCCTTCAAATTGCTTAAAAAAGCCGCTGATCAGGGTAATGCTCCTGCGCAATCTAATTTAGGACTCATGTATGAAAAGGGCGATGGAGTGGCACAAAATTATCAGGAAGCTTTCACATTGTACAAAAAAGCTGCTGCTCAGGGTGAGCTACTAGCGCAAATATACCTGGGGCATATGTATTTATCTGGAAAAGGTGCAACACGAAATTATCAAGAAGCTCTTAAATGGTTTAAAAAAGCGGCTGGTCAAGATGTTTTTTCTCCTGCAAAATTTCGGTGGGGCGTTATGTATCTCAACGGAAAAGGAATAGCGCGAAATTATCAGGAAGCTTACAAATTGCTCAAAAAAGCTGCCGAACAAAATCTTGCTGAAGTTCAAGATACTTTGAAGAAGCGAGGGAAAAATTATTAATAATATAATTAGGCAAGTTTTGAGTCTTATGATGCATACTATCAAAACCTATTAGCCCAGGTATTACCTCAGCTAATAGATTTTAAAATGTTGGAAAATCAGTTAAAATGATATTACATATTTGTATAATTAGGCAATAATTCTTTCGTGTCTTTCGCGGTTGTTGTTTGCTGCGGGCGCACACTGTGCGCCCCTACATACAACCCTTTATTTGATGGGTTTAACCCCACACTTCACACTTTTCGTATTATGAGCCTGCGTCACCTAGCAGCAAGATCAAGCTCCTCCAGTTGTTTTATCTTATCTCTCAACATGGCCGCTGTTTCAAAATCAAGCTCTTTCGCGGCAGCCAGCATCTCTTTTCTTAATTTTTTAACCGCTTTTGGAATATCCTTTATTCCGCCATATTCCTCTGCTCTCTCTGCAATAACAGAAGCAGAAGAGTAATCTTTTTCTTCTATTGATTCCAGTATGCTCCGCATTCCTTTCTGCACACTTTCAGGAGTAATATTATGTTTATAGTTAAACTCTTCCTGCAGACTACGGCGGCGGGCGGTTTCATCTATACATGCCTTCATTGATCTGGTTACAATATCAGCATACATCATCACTTTCCCGTTTACATTTCTTGCTGCCCTTCCACAAGTCTGAATAAGTGATCTTTCAGATCTCAGGAACCCTTCTTTATCAGCATCAAGAATAGCGACAAGTGAAACTTCAGGTATATCAAGGCCCTCCCGCAGCAGGTTTATCCCTACCAGAACATCAAATTCGCCAAGCCGAAGATCACGTATTATCTGCATTCTCTGTATAGTATCTATATCAGAGTGGAGATAGCGCACTTTTACCCCAACTCCTTTATAGTATTCTGTCAGCTCTTCAGCCATACGTTTTGTAAGAGTAGTTACAAGAACACGCTCCTTTTTGGCAACAATCTCCCTTATCTCGTTTAAGAGATCATCAACCTGATGAGTGGCAGGTCTGACAATTATCTCCGGATCAACAAGACCGGTAGGGCGTATAACCTGCTCAACTACAACGCCTTGGGCCGCTTTAAGCTCATACTCCGCCGGTGTTGCTGAAACATACAGAGCCTGATTCAATTTTGCTTCAAATTCACTGAAGTTGAGAGGCCTGTTATCAAGGGCAGCAGGCAGACGGAAACCATAATTAACAAGAGTTTCCTTAC
>Ga0123357_10001241_pt1 | contig 26800 bp, 19 predicted proteins | sample TergutEmb28metaG_FD_89873 | JGI IMG/M metagenome (GOLD analysis project Ga0123357, IMG submission 89873) | Embiratermes neotenicus P4 segment gut microbial communities from Petit-Saut dam, French Guiana - Emb289 P4 | ecosystem: Host-associated > Arthropoda: Insects > Digestive system > Gut ...
ATCTCGAAAAATGTAAAATGCGTGTCCGTGATTGCCGAGTTAATTCCAAACAATTTTCGCTCCGATAAATACATGTATTTAGCGAGTTATGCTTCATATTTTTGCCCGGTCTTAGCTACACCTAAAACGGCTGTACAATTTTTCATAAAATTCTTCAGCATTAGATAAACGTTATATCGGTGCACTCGGATGGACTTATCTGTTTTCATAGACGCTCGACAAGAGTGCGAATGCCCCTAAAACTCCTGTTCCCATCACAAGGATAATTTTTTTTCTAAAAAGTTTATTTTTTTTACAATTAAGTACATTTTTGTTTTATGTTAATTATCACTGGAAATTATTTTCGTCCGAGACCTTACGTCCCACTTAACCGCCCGTTAATTCTCACCGATTGAGAAACACCAACCTACGTAATGAGACTAGAAGAGTGTTTGGGTTCGAGCCCTTCCGGGCCCGCTGCACCTAGGCCTTAATGACAGGCCCTTTGTGCCCCACATTCTGTACTAAGTTAAAGGAGCCCTGTTCCTTTTACGTAACGAGACATTCAGAACAAATCCGTCACATTCAGCCTCAACGTGACGTACGTGGTTTTTCAGGTTTTGCCAGGCCTGTATGTAGGGAATTACCGAGATTCGAAGGACGCCTCTCAACTAGAACGCTTCGAGATCACACACATCGTGGCTATACACGACGCAGCCAGGAAACTTCATTCCGTGAGTAAACTTAACCGTTTAGAGCTCATCCGGCTTAACATTCAAAAGTTCTACATTCAGTCCACGCATTACATCTGTGTGTATTTCTTGGATCCCAGGACAAATATTCATTATTTCACTGTACAGCATTAACTGATACTGGAGACGCAGCGTGTTCTTTGCCTGGCAAGAATTTGACCCTCAAATTGTAACTCAGATTGATTTTCGTTTTGGAGCCCTACCAGAATGACAAGGAGGGGAAGCATTTCGGATATTGCGGACCTTTGTACACAAAAGTACTTTCACATACTCTTTCATGTTTAGTGTTAAAGAGTGACATGTTGATACATATGTAAGGCAGACATACATTGTCATCCTGTGTACGGATTACAATCGAATAAAACTGCGTATATTCATTAAAAAGAACATAATCTGATGTGGATGCGGTAAGGCGATCAGAAAGATCTTAGTTTGAATCGCAGCCAAATAGGGCTATACCGCAGATAATTTCGTGGCTTTTCTCAGTCATTTCAATTAATGCTGTCAAAATGGTACCTTCATAGTAGAACGACTGCTTCATTTCACAGCCATACAAATCACACTGTTTTCTTATTGGACACTACATAACATGTCAGTTTATTAAGTGTCTTTAAACAATTCAATGTAGAGGAAGAAATAAACATGACAAAATACTGTCAAATTTCAATTTTTTCTCTCTGTCTTTCTCTGTGTACGTCAGTCCCCGAGAGCGTGTTTCTGACACCCCACTTTTCCAGTCAATCCCGAAAATTAATGACTTTCGAACTCCCATGTGTTTTAATCGCAGGGAGGTCTGGTCTATGACAGCGAGATATGAAAAGTTTAGACTAAAAATAGGATAATCAAGTATACCGATGATTCCAAATTCATTCCAAGGCACTACTTCAATTACAGGGGTTGTATGCCGGAAGAGGTGGGGAGATAATCATTTACGCACAGGAAGACAGTCGTGACCGATTTCCGTTCTAAATTTAAAATCTTCAGTTCTTATGCTTATTTTACTCTTTCTTCCTTCCTTCCCTGCTTCTCACCATCCCTTTGTTGCAGGACAAGCACTATCTGTGTGTGATAGCGTCGGACACCCCTGATCAGAATCTGACGCAGTATTTCCCACTCTGCAATGACTTCATACATGCCGCCAGACTGCGTGGCGGCAACGTCCTCATACACTGGTGAGTGCTGACGCATGTAACATCGATTTCTTGAGACAGCTTTGTATTCATCGGGTCCTGGATGTGAGTTCCTGACATTTTTCAGTCCTTAAACAGGGCACAACCACTTCCTGTACCTTCCCTTCAGGATCACTGTAGACAAACATTCTTTCACTATATTCGACGCACATCTCTGAGTAACAAACTAATTATTGTCAGTCCTGATTGGGAAGAACATGACAAGCACGCGGTACCTAACTTTGGCTGTGAAACCTGTAGGAAAGCGGCCGCTTCAATACTGACGAGTGGCAGAATAATTTCAAGTTGGATCTTAGTGGAAGAAGTTGTGAGCGCAAGGGATGGATGGAGGTGGATGAGAACTGTGTCGAGTTCCGAGTCGAACCAGAACCAAAACTTGCATAGGAACGAATCCGAAAACTCACGACAATTGTCGCGTTGAATCTGTCACATCGATTGCTCTGGGGGTTTCCCCACAATGCCAGTGAAAGCTGCTCTCTTGGCCTACTGTCGTACTTCTGAAAACTGCACGCACGAAACATATTACGGCGGAGAATGGATTGTAATTGTTCACGACGCCAGAAGCAACTACAGACTTCCCTTCCTACTGAAGTGCGTACAGCTGTTTTAAACTTAAAATTAAGTGAACGGTCAATGCCAGCAACGCAGTGGTTTTGTGGACTTGTAAAAGATGACGTAACTTCACTTAACGTGTCTTGCAGTACTTCTAAGAATTAAATCATGGACACATCACTGCGCGAGGCAAACTACAACGGAAACATAAAGTTATGGAAGAAGAGATTTAAAAAGAAACGGAGAAAATAGAAAACAAAGCCAGGAAGTGCAAATACAGGGACCAGAAGGAGAAAACGAATATACAAATGAGATAAGGAAATGAGACGGATAAAAAAAAATCAGAAAGTAAAATGTAAGACAGAGGAAACAAGTTGAAAAATGTGCGCACCTGTTTTCGTTCTCTCTTTCTCATTGCCCCTAGGTATTCAATTCATGAACGCTACGGGGAAAAAAGAAAAAATCGCTTATTATTAATTTTTCTTAGAACTTCAGATCCTAACATAGGTTAAAATTGACTTATTTCCATGCTATTTTGAAACGTCACAAAACACGCCTATATTTAGCCAAAACTTGATCCCTCAGGTCGGAATATCCCACCGTTGAGCTAGATAACTGAAACCGCCCCCCCCCCTCTTTTTTAATATATTCCATTCCGTGCATTACAACAGCCCATCATCGGGGATGATGATGATGGCCTAGTGAGAGGCGAAACATCTACATGCAGGAGTCGGTGGTCAATGAAATAGTATTATAACACAAATACAACTATGTGCATTTGTTTGGCTTTAATTGTAATAACTGGAAAGATAATCATGTGAACATACAAACTGCATGTAAAAACTTCACAAAAGAGAAAAAGTTTGTAAACTAGGTCAGTGGGTGCTCGCGTTGATTCTTGTAATGACGGATCTCATAAAGAGAGTCAATCTCGTGAGTAAACTTTTCACTTTGGTTCATTAAACAGCACGCCAAGAAGGTACATAGGGGAAATGAGGTGAAGATGAGTGGTCACATTCACTTTCCGGCCACTTTATCCCGGGGAAATTGTCTGTGCTTTTCATTGCAAGGGAAGCTGGGTGGACCCCTCAGTCGGTATGATGCTGCGGAGGACGGAACGACGTAACCTTCCTAGGCTGGAGACAACCCCTCAATTATTTCATCGCCCAGCCCTTAAACACGGCTATAACTGCAGCCACGTAAATTTTTCAGTTGGAGTTCTGCTCCTAGCGCGTGCAATGGCGATTGACCTATGTACTGGGCCGAGTATGAGAAACTATTGCAAACAACGTAGGCTGTTACTAACAATCCAGTCCACACAATCACAACACCTGAACTTCTGTACCTTCAATTAAATCCTTCCTACTACATGTTTCAGTCATTCGTTTGACCATCATCAGGCAGAAAATATGCAAGTACAAAAAGGGAAAATGCTACAGAAGAGACCCTCTTGTAGTTGAATCTGTTCTAACTGATGATGGTCAAACGAATGACCGTAACACGCAGTTGGAAGTAATAAACTGAATGTACAGAAGTTTAGGTGTTGTGCTTGCGTGGGCTGGATTGTTAATGACTGACACAACGGGATGATGATGGCCAAATTCGTAGACTGTTACGTTATCAATCAGGAATTATTCTCCAACAGAAATCATTTATCATTACTAAAGCATAATTCACGCGTTCAACCAAACGAGTAAACTGTGAGCTGTTTTCAATGTCACTTCACTCTGGAATACACTTTTGGCCCTTGCTGTTTGGAATTTCGTATAGCAACAAAAAAAAAGTTTTTAGAGGATGATGTTTGTGACAATCAGCTGTTTCGTTAGGCCTACTCGATAATTATTTTTCAAAGATTTACCAAACATAAAGTCTATTTTAAATTCGGAGAACTTGTTCTATTCTGTAGTGGAAGAACAAATAACAGAAACGCCTTGTTTACGAATTAATAGACTAGCAAATGTACTGTCTTCTAATTAACGCTGTACAGCCTTTCACAGTCACTTGAAATTGCAGATGGTATCAACACGGCGGGAATTCTAGACGGATTAATGGAGAAAGTAAAGTCCGTTGTTGCTGTGTCGCGTCCTCCAAATGGCCAGAAACATTATTGCAGTGCAACAGCAGTTGTGTTTTATGTTTACTGAAGTGATGTACGATGCGTCACATGCAGCATGATCACACTTTCGAGTCGATATTTCACAGTTCATTAAATAAAAGGCCGTAAGTAAGGAGGAAATTAACCACAACAGTGGACAATACCCTACCCAGCTGACTACCCATTACCTTTCCAGAGACGATTGTCTATTACGGAGTTGTCCTAGATTCTGCACAAAGGGACTGAAAAAAAAAAAAAGGAACACGAAACTATTGTTAATATAAACGGGCTCTTCGCCAAGACGCGAACCCAGTACCTTTTATATTTGAGTCTGCACTGGAACTTTCGGTTACTACTGATCCTAAACTGGCAGCCCACAATCCTGACAAGCTTATACTAAAATAATGGATGTTCCAAATACTATCAAGCGCCAGAAAGACCTGCCCCTAGATATTCGGCCGTAATCGATCTGCTTTGTCCTGCATGACAAAGCAGGGCTCTTAAACTACTGTTCCAAATGCGCCAGATACCGAAACCTCCCCACACCACGTAATGGAATAAAATCTCAAGTCCCTTTTTTATGAAGTAAATCATTCCACAGAATTTATAAGCCCAATACCTTGTGTAATATTTCGTAACATGAAGATATTTTACGGTGAAGAGTTGTTAGCACCTTGCCCAACCCGCAACTGGAGGACCACGCCTCGTCGGCTGTCTGTAACAGCCATTTAATATACTCGCACCTATCCTGCATATCTAGACATCGTCTCCTCCATCAGCTACCTTGGGACCCCGCTTAGCATGGGTCCAATATATCTAAAACGTTTTATGAGTTTGCTACCTTTAGGTATACATTTCAGCTGAATTTTGAAATACTGCTTTCGACATTAAGACAACAATTTTAATTTAACTCATCTTATACGTGAACCTTTGGGCCAGAAAGAACTGTTTAAGTTTATTACCATCAGAGACAGTCTCAGGAAATTGCGAGCTTAGGTGACGTGGTTTTATGTAAACGCAGAGAAATGCGTAGCCTACAAAAGTAATTGGCACCTTCTTGAAACTGCATAAACTTGATGATATTTACTCACTGCTTACAAATTTCATTCCCAGAAAGTTTCAGACGCCTGGCAAGTCCCGATATACAGCCTTCCTTCCCAGGCACATGAAATGTCCTGGAATTGCGCGCAACGTGTTTATGCAACTGTGGCGGAATTAAAATCAGAATACACGCAACTCACACAAATTTTCAGGCGAATGGGAAGGAAACGCGTAAACATGAACTTAATGACTTAATCGAACAATGAAACCAATGTCACGCTGCTGCTTTCCCACGGGCCACAGAGTGGCCGGACACGCAGCTATAACGTTTCAGACGAGACGATAAATGGCTGGGTGACAGTCACTTTGGTCGAGAAGTGGCACTCCCCGCCAGCTGGGCCACTGCCCCGAGGCAGGGCCAAAATGGGTAGAAGCAGTGTGTGTAATGTGTAAAGATTCATCCTAGAGATTTTGGCCCATTCTGTAAAGTTGAAGCTACGCATTTTTTTTTTTTTTGCCAAACCACTTGTGTTTATGGCTGGTACATTACTGCCTCGTCCACACAGTGTCAGAAATACATAACTCTGTACAGTTTACTTTATAGACATTATGCCTTCTACACAAAATCAAGCCCTTGCAATACCTGGACCTTTAGAAGTTTGACTTGCGATCGAAATTCAGGATTATAACTTTGAAAGACAATTTTTTTCTTGCTTGCTAGCTGGTATACCCAAGTTCATTTTCTGTGCTTTGCACAAGTTACAACCTTCATCTAAAGAATCAACTTGTAAATTACTTTCACTATCATAACAGCTGTATTGGTATTACAACCCACTGTGAGAAAATTGAATGAAAACTTGGCTCAGTATAAGTGGTATAAGACTTAATGCTGTAGTAGATGCATAATATTTTATAAACACCTGATAAGCCATAGTTACATTCAGCCTTTGGAATTCAAAATAATCTGTTCTAACTGAGCGTTAATATTGGTTTTAAATATGCATGCAGGCTTTTCATTGTTGTGTTTTGTATCCCAATACCAAAAACTACTGAGTTGTATTTATTGTGATGTTGGCAGTCTTGCAGGTATGTCTCGCAGTGTGACAGTGGCTGTGGCTTACATAATGAGTGTTACGTCCCTCAATTGGAAGGAGGCCCTAAAAGTAGTGCGTGTAGGACGTGCAGTGGCCAACCCTAACATTGGCTTCCAGAAGCAACTGCAGGACTTTGAGACATCCAAACTTGCAGAGGTATCATTTTGAATGATTAAAAGTGATATGTAATTTAGACAAAGCTAGCATATAGTGTAAAGCTGTAGCAGGCAATTGCCAGTGTTATAAATGGTGCTTTGAACAATTCTTGGGTCCTAATTTGAACTAATTAAGCAATAGGAAAGACACCATCTTGGCAATCTAATTCCACTTAGTTGAAAAATGTATTTCCTGCCTTTTATAAAACCCAAAATTCAAATAAACTGTTGAGCATTTTGTGCTTTGCAAGTATCATTTAATGGCGAGAAGGCTGGCGTACTTTCATGGTCAGAAGGCTGGCGTACTTTCATGGTCAGAAGATCTCAATCCCTATTCTGCCCAGCCCACAACCCAGAGGACCACCCCTGTTCATTTCATCTCAAGTTCTTATTCAATATATTCAGAGCTATCCTCCATATCTTGAAATTCTCCCCCTCCATCTACAACTGGAGGACAAGCCAATTGACCTAGGGACAGAAAGTTAGAAGTTAAACTTGTCTTGTGCAGGCTATGAAGGTATGTGGGGGAGTAGAGGTATAGCTCCACACATTCACAACCATGGCACTAGTGCGGTAAACTTCACACCCCCAGCCTGTTTTACTTCCTGGGAAGGAATCCCTGGTACCCCTTGAACAGGAAGCTGGATCAGCCCCAGACATGATATAGATTTCTTGGAAAAGAAATCCCATATCCTTTCCAAGATCTGAACCATGATTTCTCAGTCGCCCAGTCTGTAGCCTATTTACTATACCATCTATGCTATTCTGATTCCCTTAAGTACAGCTCATGTAGTTGATAAAAGTGACCAATACACTGATTCCTGACTCACAGTAAAGTTGATCTTCAGGTGATATCAGTAAATCTGTGACAATTTTGGATTGGCAACAGATCCTTTGAAAAATGAAATATTGGTCTGAACACATCATTTTCCTTGAGGATAAACCAGAATCATACACGGTCAAGATAAATGTAGCATTTCATAATTGTGGGATGATTGAGAATTCGGTAAGGGTGTTGTAGTTTTGAGCGATTATTTCAAAAAGCACTTTGTGTCTAAAAATAATACCAGTTTTCTCCTTCCTTTGTGCCTCTCACCTCTCATGGACACTGTAAATAAAGCAAATAAAATGGTGCAACCTCAAAAGATAGATTATTATCTAACATGAGTTAGCCTTCTGAATACTGTTATCATGACAAAGTTAGCATCCTCGATTTCAGGAGCGACGACGACTGAAAGAGAGGTATCCGAGCCTGGCACTAGAGTCACAGGATGAAGAGCAATGCCATCTTATGCTCTCTTCATACCAGAGTCTCATCCTGTCCCATGACCTCTGTGAAGGAGACTGTGCCATGGGGCAAACATGCCCCACTGGCATGTGCCGTGGATCTGGTAAGAGGTATGCTAACCATTTCATGTGGTAAGGTAAAAAGGTAAACTTACCCTTGTCCATACCATGAAGGTATACAGGAGGAGCAGAGGTGCAAATTCATTCTTAGATTTGACAATAGGGCAGGTCAGTGAGTACTTCAAACACTGGCAACTTTACACCTCGGGAGAAGATCCCCAGTACCCAACAAACTGGAAAATGTTTGGGCCCCAAAGCTGGACTAGGCATTTTGGAGAAGACAGAAACTCTTGCCCTGCCAGGAATCAAAACCCGGATCGTCCAGCCTGTACTCTAGTTACTACAATATCTATGCCAACCCCATTTCCCATTTGATTTGGTACTGCACTTAACTGCATGAGGAATATTCTATATTTCAATTTCTGTCATCACTTCTAAATCAGCAAAATCTGTCAGTTGACACAAATTCGTAGAAAATGCCCTGGTTTCAAAAAATTAACTATCTGTGTATTAAGTTATTATTTTAGTCTGTGGACAATGACAGCCTTTAAATATATGAATCCTCTATTATTTGTGTGCAGATATTTGGTTTGTAGATTTTAGCTGTTTAATTTCATATTCTTTAACCACAAAATTTCTCTACTGGCATACACAGATATACCTGCGATCTAAGTTCTCGTACTTGTCATCTGTCCAATTTTATGTCCCACTCATTTGTTTTCTGACACTCATCATATTTTATTACATCTGGGACGATTTATGTTAAAGACATGACATATAATTGCAAAAGTTATGATCATGACACTAGTGAATTTTTTTATGCAGCATTTGAATTAAAATAACCATGGATAATGTGTTTTATTTATTCTATTTGCCCACATAATCCAGGGTGTTCTGGAACCCTCTCATGGATGCATAAGTTAAAGTATGTTACTGCTTACAGGATATTAAGGCGCAAGTCCAGTACAAGCAGTGCTACACCCCCTCAGTCCCCACGAATGCTGCCTCCAACACCTAGCATCACTCGCAGTAGCAGTGTTCTCAGCCGGCGTCCCCGAAGTGGGCCAGCAGGACTGCATTCTTACACAGGATCTGCTCCCCCATCCCGCTCAGGATCAAGAAATGATGTGTCAGAACTTCCACCAGGTGTCATGAGTTGGCAAGATCGACGTGTGGGTTCTGCACCTACTACTCCTATGGCCTCGCCCCCTGCATCACCACAGCACTGGCCACGCAGGGCATCTACCCTGTTACGCAAACCAAGTAACACATAACAGACTCTGTACATCATGCACCTAGAACCGTCCTACAGTGTGTACTGGGCTGTTGAATTCACATCTCTTACAGTGGCTGACACACAGGGTGGTGTGTTGTGCAGCAGCAAGAGGTTAAATCAGCACTTTGTGAACCGCTATCACCTGCTGTAGCTCACAGATTTCAGCATACTGCCCTTTTGTTAGAATAAAGTGTTTCAGGGACCTGATTTTAAAAATGAAGGCCTGAAATTTTTTAAGACAAATCACAGACTTCATATTTAAGGTGTTTAATTATCTCAGGCATAAGAGAGAAAACTGTTGGCTATAGCATAACTTGCCATGCCACATTTCTGAGGCAAAGAACAGCAAATTTTCTGTTCATAACTGGTAATATATCAGCCTCACAATATTTATAGCATTACAGTGTCAAATTCATCATGCAAAATCATAACCAGTGACTTCCTCACTGGCACATTTCCAACTTATACGTCAGCCACTTTGTGGTTCCCAGTGTGTGGCAAGATCTCTTTCTGTCCCCAAATTCCCTGGAATTAAGATTTGGGAGCCACTGCAGTTTTGGTTCAGGTCTAATGCTATGCTGCTGGGAGACAATGACAAATTTTTACATTAACAAACGTTACAGTGGACTTCTGCTCATATTATATTTTCTTATGCACACCACCTTTTCTTGCTGCTGCTGTGTGTAAGGTAGAATAAATCACAGTATCCAATGCAGTAGATTGAGTCATAACATTTTGGCTCATGGTATAAAATCTGCACACATAAGCCCATGACACCCCTTAGAGTTAAGCTGTAATTTGACATTTTTATACCTATCTCTTCTTGCCCTATCACAGGTTTTTTGTAATATATAGTGAACCCTGTCATACATGTACCATATTCCTATTTCTGCTGTACGCATTCACGGTCATACTGTTTGATACCTTGCATTTTTGTGCATATATTGCTGGTCTTAGAAGCCAGATATCATACCAAAAGCAGTATGAACACTGGAAAGGAATACATTTAACGAGAACATAGCTCTCAACAGAAATGCTGAAGACCCAGTTCTTAAACACCTAACATTCATAACACCAACTTCACTCAAACTTTTGGTGGTTCGCTATTAATAAATTTGACGACTTGTGAAATTGAAACTGTTATATTTACCTCAATTATTATCATTTCACAAATTAAACTAATAAACTCTGGGAAGTTAGGGGCTTCATTTTTTCAATGCAGTCAGATATTTACCAAGTTACAGGTTTGACTGAACTGCTGGTTTCAGTAAGAAATTGCCAATCAAATAATCCAATCACAACACATACACAGAACTAAAGTCAAAACCAAAATATGCACACAAAACCCTCCTCATTCATGACTTCACAGTGTGCAGCATTACTGTAGCAACCTCCATGCATCACATTTTTGTACAAGGTTTTAAATTTGTGCACTGTGCTTTCACCATTTGGGTGATTTTAAAACGAATGTACCACTTGTACACTGTGAGGGTTTGCTGTTTGGTAATGACATTCCCTGAAACCAGATATAATTATGCTGAAACTGGGCTGTACTATATGAACATGTAGCAGACATTAAATGACCACATGCCCAATAGATGCATACTGCTTCTGCCTCAACAAAAATATTTTTGGTGTTTAGTTTCATGTTAAAAGGTAATAACTGCACAGACCCATTGGAATTTTGTAATGTTACATTTCTGACCATGTACCAATTGGCAATGTTTTAACCAGCAAAGCAGACAGAAATTGTCATGATTATATTTTATCTTTCAACATGTTATGGCCTACAAGGGTGCCCTCAAGGACATCACATAAAACATTAAAAGGAGGTATACATTTACATGTAAGCAGAAGTAGAGATGAAATATAGACTGATATAGTAGTAAAAGTGAACTCTATGTATGAAATACTGGGACTGGTACACCAGGGTGGGCATGAATGTTACTTAGTTGTGGATGATAAATAAGTGATCTTGAATATAAAAATTGTCAGATCATGTGCATAAAGTATACTTTTCTACATCGGTGCCAGTTGTATAAAAGAGAGGCAAAGATGAAGCTTGCCATGCTGTGACATTCACATATGTTGAATATAAGTCAATACATAACAGTTTGTGGCATAATTTGTGTTGTGCAAGCTGGGAGATCAGGAAATGTATGTCCAACCATCTACCCCAATTCACAGTTTGACATCTTTTAGACAACAAGGCCGTCCATCAGGATGCAATAAATCGGTGTTGGCCATATGTATGAAAGAAGATACCACATGGTGTGCAGTTACCAGTATAATTCTCAACTCATCATAAGCAAAAATGTGGAGAGTATTCCACAGTGTAGGCTGAAACATGTTGAACCTGATCTGTACACTTTTTGGTGCATGTTGTAAATGGCAGGGTTCACTGTTTCCATAGAAGCAAAGGGAAGAGAATGTACAAAGGTTGTATTTGATCAGGACTGACTTTTTATACATTTCCTATAGATTGTTATACATAGCCTGTTCAGTTTGACACATATATTTACTTTGTTCCTTCAGCTGGCCTGAGGGCATGTGAATCATTTGTTAATGCTGAGGTATAAAATTCTATTTTTGTTACTGCTGCTGTTACACCAGGGAAGAGTGAAATGGGTGCAGTACGTAAACCTCTCAATTCCTATAAGGGAGGACACCAAGCATTTCTTAGATTTACATTAACCAACAACAGTGAACAGTATCAAAATTCTTTCCAAGAACCTTTCTTCATACAAAGTAAGTAATGTGAAAGCATTATGGAAATGCTAACATGTCGTTCATTTCACAAGTTTCATCTCCAGAAGTAATGAATTGGTTTTGACAAAATTTGGAAATGAAGGACCTACAATACCAATTGCTAGATGAATGTAAATTTGGTCTGTATTGGTCAAACTCCTGCTTAACAGAGGTTTCAGTCAATCCTTATAATTCTTCAAAAAAATGTGCTAGGTCATAGTAAAAATAAAGTAAAACTATTTTTAATATCTACAACAATTATTCAAAATATAGTACATTTCATTATGGTTTATACACACACAAACATACCTCTATGAACTGCCATATTATGACTGTTGATTAGCTTTGTCAATAATCAGATGTTGTATCTGCAATAAATGAAGCTCTTGCAACCAAGAGATACAAAATCACAACAGACAAATTTGGAAGTCAGTGTATTTCAAACTGAAGGAGAGAAAATAATCCACCCTTCTATAGTGTTCTGTAATATGTATATGCAGAAATGTCAAAAACAAAAGATGAAAGCCAGAAATGTAAACACTGTTAAAAACAACACAGCTTTTCACTAGATAACAATAATGAAAGAGAAATCCAAAAGGAACTTCACCTATACATTAAAAGCAACATATTGGGAAATGTGGTGTTTTATTTGCATTCAAATGTAATGGAAAATGCTGGGTCTAAGCCATGCCAGGGCTACAAATATTTCACTTTGTGACAGTATCCAGACTGGCTTCTGGAGCTCCTAACACACACACGCTTAGCAGAACCTGCATCACTGACCCTATACATTCAATGGTTTGGACAGATGTTACTAGAGGGAAATTACAGTCTCCTTGCAAACTGCAGAAAATAGTCTGTGATACATCTATTTCACTCTTCCACAACAACCACTGCATTAAGTCTGCAGCTGGAGTTGTCAAACTATGGAAAGAGAATTGTGGTAAATAAGATATTATATAAGTGGCAAAAATGGGGTGTCACAGAGAAGCAGCAACTGACTGCTGGGTGTACAGTATCAACCGGTGTACGGTATTAAGCGGTGTATGGTATCAAGCGGTGTACAGTATGAACCGGTGTATTGTCCAATTTCTGTCACGATTTTAAAAAATGCAGAACTCTTGCAAAATCATTTTGAGTGATTGTTTCATATCAGTGATATACATGTTTTAGATATGCAAGATCAAAGACTCCTTAACCAGATTTTGCAGAACTAGAAGTTATTATGGTGTTTACTTCTTTCAAACATGATATGAACAATGTGCCAGTGAACGGTATTGCTAAACACAAAAGAATGCACTGCTCATACACTTTTTGATGACCAGTTCATATGGAAGCAACCTCAAACATTCTAACCTTGTAGTTGTCACTCTTCCTAAGCACTCGCTTGTCATTCTATGTGACACCCACTTTTGCTGTAATTTATGACGTGCCATGTGAATACAAACCTGTTGACAAATTCTATGTGTCCATACAAAAAATGCTGCCATGTACAAGTATCGATCCACAAACAAATATGGATCTGTTCTCTGAATGGGAACCAAAGGATTTCCCTTCAGATTAATGCTAAGAATAATCTCTGCAAAATGCAGTACCTCCACCAGTGTAAGGACAATGTGCTCAGTCATATTACATAACAAAGTTTCAGTTTATTGCTACCACTGAGTAGAGAAACAGCAGGTCTTGTGAAGTGGCTTGTTGCAATATGTTCCTTTGTTTTTAAATGGGAAGTACTCTTGTAGGGCACACTGTGCTGAGTTTATAGCACAAACACATATTACAAAGTGACCTTATTTTATTTTCATGTGTTGTATGAAAGTGATGTGGGAAAATAAACTGTTGTCCCTTTGTCTTTCACCTTCTGTTTTTGAATTTCCTCCCTTCTGCCTATCCTGGAAAAAGGTTGGATTTTATATTTTGCCTACAATGACACAATGAAGACATGGAAGATGACAAGCAGAAAGTATTTACAATTAGACATGGAATCCAAACGACAGCAGAGGCCTTGTATTCTGCACACTCATGAAGTTCTAACTCTATGAGGTGACAGAAGGTGAAGGCACATAAAAAATCCATGCAGTCACAGGCCGGTGTCAAATCAGACGCTCTCCGTATGTATAACCAGTTCCTTCCCTCTGTAACATATCCCACTGTTCATTTACCTTCTGTTAAGTGAATAAATTCAGGTGTAGCCCTGCATAGAACTTCAGTCTAATTTTCAGAATGTTCCTGGATCTGACACCCTTTTCATTATTTTGTGCTTTCCCTCTCAGATTTTATAAACAAATATATTTACAGTAATTACTATTGTAACATTAACATATGCACAATAACTGAGGAATTTGGTTCAATATAATAACATGTTTTACTAATTCTTTTCCCTAATAAGATCACCTGATAAGAGCAATCTGAAACATGCACACACACACACACAGGTCTATTCTCATCACATGATGTTACGCAAGTACCGAAACATATTACCATACTGACTTACATACTTCAGGAGTAGTAAGTATTAGGTAAAAGCGCAGCAGATGGAAAGAATGAAACGTTACTTTAATGAGACCCACAATTGTATGATGCAATGAAAAAATGTACTAGTATCTCTTAACATACAGATATACCTGGTCTGAGTTTCAGTGAGAGCTTCATAATCATGTTTCTCATTGTAACCCTCAGATGCTTCAAGGAAGTATCAAGATGGATGGATGGACAGATGGACGGATAAGATATAGCAGGCAGACAGCACCTAATAATATGAAGGATGAGAAATAAATAGTCATTACAACATTATATGTAACTTACTTAATCCATAAAAGAGTCATTATTTTTCAACATAATCACCAAACACATTAATTAAAGCACATGTCCCACCTTGGCAAAAGTTTAAAATACCCCTGTGGAAAAAACGGGGCTCTTCCATTTGCAGCCATTCATGAACAGCCATTGACACTTCCTCATTACTGTGAAATCAGTAACCTCCCAAGTGTGCCCCAAACCACAGGTGGATGATCCATAAGTTCCCAGTGAAATAACTGCAACACCTCTTCTGTCACACTTGTGCCATATTGTTTTGCTGAACAATCACAACTCGCAATAGATCAAAACTTCTCATTTTAATCTTTATGACCTAGGAAAATTTACTTACTTAACATCCATTGCAAACCCTGACCATTTCTCCCATTTTGGAGACAACACACTCCTCCAAAAACCTGGTAACTACCAGTCAACAAAGCATAACATCCCTGATGTGGATCTTCATTAAGATCAATGTGAGAACCTTGAATCTCACAAACCTGATAATGTTTTCCACATCTACATCATATTCAGTCTTTTACTGTTCCTATTCAGCTGTCTCTTGGTTGGGATAACAGCAGGATCAGAATCATGATGGCTGCGCTGATTTTTTAAAACACTCTAGAACTAGCAAATGTACTGCGCAATGCAATTATTATTTGTACAAAACTTCCAGATAAACACAAAACACAACATAATCACATATACATGTAACATATGATGTCTGATCAGAAAGTACTGAGACTGAATTAATGTCTGACAAACCGTGCACAAAGGCATCTACAGTCAATGTGTGTGACACAGTACCGTATCTGTACAACTTATATCACTACATCAATCATTAGTGGTAATGTGTTTGTCAAAATGTTGTCATTGTTGAATTGTGTGAAAGAACAAAACAACACATTAGCAAATTTTGTGAATGGAGAGCTAAAAATAAAAAACTATACTGATGCAAATAGGATTCTCTGACATGACAAAAATGCAGCATGAGTTTTTGAGTGAATTTGCTGTTTTAAGAATGAACAAAAGTCCACTGAAAAAGGTCCAGCAGTCCAGTGTGGTGTCAAAATAATGGAAAACAGCATCTGTGCAATGGAAATTTATGGTCCACATCAAACTATTCTGCATGAAGATCTCAAAATGTGGTACAAGTTTGTTCCAAAACTAGCAACAGAAACATAGAAAGAGAAGTGCTGTCTTTGGTTTCCCACTTTCTTGCACAGGTAGAAATCAACAAGAACTTTGTAACTTTTGTTGAAACATGGGCTATGGTTAAGAGTTCAAATTGAGCAGCAGTCACTAGTCACCACTCAACACAGGTTGTATAGCAGTTTTAGCTACAACCGATACTGCCAAATTGAACGAGCTTTTATACATGACTTTTTCCTGTTCCATAACACAATAATCATCCTTGAAAGCCGAATTTATACCATGTTAAAACAACCCAATATACAGTGCAATGACGCAGCCATTGGTGATTTCAAAAATTGAAATTCAGAAATGTTCCCAACACTGGCAGGAACGGTGGGAAGAATGATACATACTGGAGGAGCCTGTCTGCTAGGGAAATAAACTTCCATTCCTGTAAATAAAGAAACACACAGTTTTCACAGATTCAGTCTCAATATTTTTTGATTACGCCTCGTAAGTTGGTAAGAAATGTGCAAAGCACGGAACGGTATATAATTCATGACGTATACACAACAACTAATTATCGCAAGAATTATTCATTGCCATGGTCAGTGCCTTGCTCTGCATCACAGATAATATGCTCCATTCAAAATACCCTTGTCCAAAAAACATTTCTCATCTCAAAAAGTAATGATCAAACACCACTATGTGGTCTTCCTTCAAAACCTGACACTGTCTGCCTTAGTCCAGAAGTTCTCTACTTCATGACACCTGAAGCTCAATTAGTGTACTCATAAACACCTACCACTGAACCCTATCCTGAGCCAGCTGATTCCACTCAACTCGTACAAACTCTATTTCCCCAAGATGCATTTTAATATCATCCTCCCCTCTATTCCAGTATCACCCACCCAGTCCTTTGGCTCAAGGGTTTTCTTTTACCAAAATCTGTATGCAGGTCTTATCTCCCAGACATGACAAAACTAAAGATACAGATATAAAAAGTGTGAACATATTTCAATCAAAATTTGACAACTCAATGAAACCAACTTCGGTGTCAGAAGGAGTAGAGATTCTGCTCTCTTCTTTATATATGTTTCTTCAAAAGACATAACTTAAAAACACACAAAGTCGAAGCTACCACTTTCAGGGACATGACACTGTGTAATCTGATAGAAATTCACCTACTTTATGGATATATACTTTGCTTATAGACACTGTTGTTACCTCCCAAACAATGGTGAATCTCGCCGTAACCATATGACACTCAGTTACGTGGGCCTTGTAGGATATCCCTACAAACAGTATCTTATTATTTCCTGTATTGCTGACAAACAGAAATGGAGCAAACCATTCTATCTGCTGTGCATGAACAAGTCACCACAATGAACAACTGAACAGCCAGTCTAAAGTGTCCAGATTAATGAAAAGAAAACATGTCATTCCTGCACCTGTAAATATCATAATCCTTGTAAATTAAAACATTATTTACACCTAAGGAATTAATAACACTTCTGGCGTAGAATTTCCTGAAATAAAAATATCAAGATACAACATTCTCTATACACAATCAAAATGTACCACTCATAACAGCTGCTTACCACATCATTATGGAATGACCCTGCACATAACAGCAAAAGATCTATTATTTATAGAGAATACTGACATTCTTTTCATCATCACCAGCCAATATAAAAACTGGCATACCTGCACTTCTGCAATCCTTGCATAAATCACCATAACCAACTATACAGAAATAATATAGAATTTTTCCAAACTATGCAGAAAAGCTGACACAAATAAGAGTACGAGGTATGATCAATAAAAGACCGAAGTGAGCATGCAGCGCCTAAACCAGAGGACGGAATGCACTGCGGCTAGTTGTGCTGAGTAGTGGCAACCGTTGGTAACACAACGCTTCTTGCCGCATCACTCTATCACTGCCAGTAAGCGAGCTACAGCCACTGAAGTAAACAAGTGCAGTGACCGGCTTGCGATTTTTTAGGCAGTGAAAATGAAGGACTTGGAAGAATGTGTGTGCGTGAAATTTTGCTTCAAACTCGGGAAAATTACTATTGAAACGTGGAAAATGTTTCAACAAGCCTTCAGAGACAAATGTATGAGCCAAACACAGTATTTTGAGTGATACAGTCATTTCAAAAGAAGAAGAACATCGATTGATGAAGATCAATGAAGTTCGTGATTTGATTCTCCAAAATCACCGTTTGACTATCAGAGAGATTGCTGAAGATGTAGGCATTAGCTTTGGATCATGCCAAGCAATTCTGACAGAAAAACTCAGCATGTATTGTGTCGCCGCAAAATTCGTGCCCCGTGTATTGACCAAGGACCAGAAAGCAAACCATGTTAACATCAGTCAAGAACTGCTTGACCGTGTCGGCGTCGATGAAAACTTCTTGAAAACCATCATAACAGACGATGAAACCTGGGTTTATGGCTACGACGTCGAAACCAAGGCTCAGTCATCACAATGGGCAGGGCAAGGATCACCCCGACCGAAGAAAGCTCAAATGAGTCGATCCAACATGAAGGTGATGTTGGTGGTTTTCTTTGACTGGCAAGTGTAATCCAATAGAAATTCATTCCATGTGGTCAGACAGTAAACAAGGAGTTTTATGTAGCAGTTCTGAAGTGTTTGAGGGAAGCCATACACCAGAAGAGGCCTTAGTTGTGAACGAAACAGAGTTGGGTGTTGCACCACGACAATGCACCAGCTCACACGTCGTTCCTTGTGCGCAATTTTCTGGCGAAAAACAAAATGATCATTGTACCCCAGCCACCCTACTCTCCAGATTTGGCTCCAGTGGACTTTTTTCTGTTTCCTAAGCTGAAGTCTACCTTGAAAGGACGCTGTTTCGACACATTTGACGAGATCCAGTAAAATTCGACGAAGAAGTTGTTCGCCATTCCAAAAGAAGCATTCCAAAGTTGGCAGAAACGTTGGGAGCCATGTGTTGCTAACAAAGGAAACTACTTTGAAGGCGACAAACTTGAATAAGTTGTATCTATCAACATACAGCTTTTATTACAACAGTCCAGTCTTTTATTGATCATATCTCGTATACTATAAAAATGTTCTAAGTGAGCAGTTCCCAACTTTGGTGCTCCAAGAATCCCTAATTTAAAGTATTAGATCATGAGCATTTCCACTTGAAATATATCTCCCTTTCAATGGTTTCTCTGCTTTGCATATCACCTTCCTATCTTCTACACTACTACTTCATTTGATCTATCACTATTCATGATGGCCTTCTCCAAACCATTTAACACATCATGCACAGTACATGCATTTGAACCACAGCGTGGTAACCACTGGCATAAAGAAATAAAAACACTGTTCTTTACAGATTCAATGTTTTCTTGATTCATTTACATTTTCATGATCTCTTCCACATGTTATGTGACTTACGCTTTATCCACAATCTCGAATGGCACAAGAAGTGGCTAATCAAATAACAGGAACAAGTTCATTATGAGCTGGATCCCACGCAGTAATCACACTTTGTCCAAAAATATAACACAAACACCTGGAAACTGATTAAAATTTCAGAATTCAGTATAATAAATTTCTCTCTTCTATGTTAGAGATGTCCGTCACACTTCAGGTTGGTATATCCTGACTTAAAATTCAGGTTCATTTTTTATCTTTAATGGGCTAACAGAGATGGGACAAATGTGGGTATAATACACCAGTACATGACTTTGCTGCTTCATTTGACTAAAACCTATACGGCCCACTTCTTAACAGCGTGGCCATCTTTTATAAAATGGCCACCAACCCCTGATGTAACACATTAAAAGATATCAAGCTTCTCATTTCAACATTCACTCTTACTCATTTTTTATTCACAAATGCTACATCCCACCTCTTCATTCATAACAATTCTACCATACATTGTTTCACACTATGCAACCTCATCAATCAATAATGCTTCATAGAATAAATAAATAAACAGATGGAAAACTAACAAGAGGGAATACAATCACCAGCACACAAGGAACATACGGTCACCCACACTTACAAATCAAGAAAAATGCTACATGTCACAATTCATTAGCATGATTCACATGCTATAGATGATCCAAAATTTATGATCAAATAGTGATACAGTATACAAAACTCATCAAACACTGTCACATGTCTGACACAGAATCACTTTTAGAAGTAAACACACATCAATTAATCAGTGTGTTGATTATACATGTGCTCTGTTTGTGTTCAGTTTCTCATTATATATCTTACTAACAAAATATTTATAAAACTACACTGGTACTAGTTTCCTGTCATGTGTTTCTACCAGCCTGTTTACCGTGTGTGTTTTCATGGTAAATGACCTGTAACCGGTGCAACAGAAAGTAGATTACGATGAAACATACTTCTCCACATTTAACACTACACAGCACTACAAATGAACTCACATTTCTATTAAACGACAATTGTGATTCTGATATGAATATATTAGGCAAACAAGGAGAAACTAAAACAGCACACAATGTAGGCATTTGTCCTATTGGCAAAGTTAAAAATAAGATCTTTAACAGTTGTACACAGGTTTTCACAATAACTCTGTAATGATGAATGCCTATTCTCCTATCTTACTTATCACAGCCTGTGACACACTGTGTACATGAGTAGAAAATATGGTAACTGAATAATTTTCCTTTTTGAAGTAGTTTTGATTCCTCTCACTTTCACTGATGTGGACTATCAGACTATAATGTACTGATGCCCTTTCACCTGTTCCTGCCTGCCAACAGACATTATGAAAACTCATTACAACAAACAGCTGAATTATAATTTTACACTAAGCATAGAAGAAAAGTTCTTGCAAATTTTAACATCATCATTCTATTGTGTTTGTTAATCAATGTCTGTATTTATTTTAAAAGTGAACACAATTTTAGAACACTATGCATTCATCTGTCATCTACAACATACACGGAAAAGCAGACTGAGGTGGAGGCCTCGCCATACAGTTTGTGCCATCCTACAGACCAAAAACTGGCAGCAATCAGGTGATCTTTATGTGCTGTTACTTTGGAGCAGACGAACACATAGATCCCTGTACACAACAAAACAAGCCACAGAATTCATTAATCTCCACCGTCAACACATGGTGTTCCAAAGCAAAGAATGCTGTATACATGTCAAAAACAACTCTATAAGTGGAAAATTTGTGCCATACATTATAAAGAAATACTTGGTGTATTTATAACCAAGACTGCAACTAATATCAAAATTATGTAAACCATGTCCACTGTACGTCCCATGTACAGAAACAAAGAAAATAATTTTAAAATCTCCTTTATCTAAAAATTCAACAACAACAATAATAATAATAATAATAATAATAATAATTTATAGCCACCTGTAACCACTATTGCATATCCTTTATTATTCCCTCATAGGGAACAATAGTCCAAACTTGCGTATTTTGTTGTATTGACTGTGAAGGGGTAGCCTCCACTTTGGTATGCTTTTCAATGTATGTTACTGTGAAATCTTCCTGATGATGGCCAAAAAATGACCAATACATGCAGCAAATGACAAATGAATGCAGTGTGTTCTAACAGTTGTGTTCACTCTGAAAATAAATGCAGACTTCAAAAGTTCTTGCACTAGTATCAACAGTTCAATTTCATTTCAGAAGAACGTTATCATCTTGTACAATACAAAATCATAAATTACAATATCACAAGGTTTACAGACATACCAAATGAGGTCAGTTCTTGCGTGAAGGATAATCAGCTTCCAAATACCAATCATTTGTACAAATTTATATTAGCATACAATTTATGAAATTGGTTTCATATCTAGTCTGAAAAATGGTTACACCAGAATCCAAACATCAATCTGACCAACCTAACTGCAGATCTCTTCTCTTGTGGATCCAAGAATAGACACAGGATGGATGTGGATAAACCACATGCATGTTCCCAAATATGAAGCATGTTACAAATGATTGCAGCCTCTTCTACAGAACTTGTGCATGATTCACAAGACATTCTGGTGATTGCAGAAAACATATGAACAAAATATTGTTATACAAATATGCAGAATAATACCTGGTAGATTACAGTTAGTGTGCACAAAATCTTGCACATCTCAACAGTCCAGTCCAGCACATCATACTTATCGCTCTGGTGCTACTCAACTGTTCCCACTTTCTGCTCCACTTCTTGGTTGAGATTCAGGTTTCTCCAATCCTGGCTCAGATCATCTAAATGATTGTCAAAGTCTACCAGGTGCTCATACACCCGTCTTTGCAGCAGGGCAGCTGCTGCACTCTTTGAGTTCCTTTCTAGAGATATGCTGCAATATCACAAGGTAATCATAACTAAGGAATCGTTTTGCTTACAAAATTAGTGGGAGTGTTTAGCAAATGTAGATTAAATTCTTACAAATATTTAAACTGTAACTATGTCTCATTTTAAAATTTGTAAAACTTAACTGTAAAAGCACTATGAATGGGCCCTTAATCACAACAATTTACATCTAAGATCTCTCAATCCTTTGGGTTAATATGCATACAGTACCTTGGGATACGCAAATTTTCAGTCCTTCCTAAATGTGCAAACCACCTAATTTGAAAACCTGTTATGTGCGTGCTACCTGTAATTTACAGTTGCTTACACTGGCACTGCACTTACGATTCAGCAGTTGCACAACCAGTCCCTACATATACACCAGCTTTCAGAACATGTTAGTAACCATTTCTGGTTATTATGCTAAACTATCTTATGTCATATATGGTTTTAATTTACAGTTATGAAAAAGTAAGTAAGCAACACTATTGAAACATAATAATATAATTTCTGAAAAAGTATGTCAAATGCTTGTCACTGAGGAATGTCTAGCTAAAGATGCTGTGTTAATTATTCATGCTTAATGCAACTGTAAAATCTTGCCCCACTCCCTCCCCTCACTGTCTAAGATACCAAGATATCTTGGAAATCACAAACACAATACCCATAATGATATACCTACTCCAGCTGTTCCAGTGTTAGACCACATATAGTTCTTCTGAGTGGTAAAATAATTCTACACAAATTTAGTTATTATTACTACACAGAAGAATTTATACTTTAATGTTGGGGATAGTTTTTTTTTTGTATGGGTGTGAAACTTGGTCGCTGACATTGAGGGAGAAACGCAGGCTGAGGGTGTTTGAGAATAGAGTGCTGAGGAGAATATTTGGGCCTAGGAGGGATGAGGTAACAGGGGAGTGGAGCTTAATGATCTGTACTCCTCGCCCAATATTGTTCGGGTAATAAAATTGAGAAGAGTGAGATGGGCAGGAGACAAAAGGAAAACTAAGGGTGCAATGAGAAGTTTGTGGAAAAGTGGCTGTTTCTTCTACATGGGGCAGTCAAAAAGTAATGTCATGCTATTTAGAAGCTGGACATGCGGAAATTTCAAAGAACTTCACCACGACATTGCTGGAAGGCACATCTGTATTTTAATGTAGTGTCCATCTTTGCTGACAATCTTCTTCCACCTACCAACAAGGGCATGCATTCACACCCAGTAAAAGTTGCTTTCTGTCCTCTGCAGTCACTGACACAAGACATTGTGCAGTGCCTTGTCATTTACATAATGGTGTATTCAAAGGTTTTTTCTTTCCCCCAAAAGACTTAACACGTGATAATCTGACATAGTGTATGGTCAGGACTGTACATTGCAGGAGGCAGCATTGTCAATCCAATATCTGAGATGGCCTTTGTGGTGTGTATACTGGTGTGTGGCCTAGCAATGTCACGGAGGAGCAACACTGCAGACATTTTTCCTGTTGGATGAATATGACAAAGTCAAGCATTCAGGCTCATTTGATGTTGAAACACAGCAGTTATGATTTCACAGCTGTCCCCATAGGCAAGATGTTCACAAGAAGAACACTTTCCTTATCCCAAAAGAGTGTAACAATGATTCTTCCAGCTGACTGCGTACTCTAGAATTTCTTCTTCCTTGGGGATGTCACAAGGAGCAATCACATTAATTTCCACTTTGATTCAGGTTCAAAACGGTGGGCCCAGATATCTTTACCTGCAACACTCTCCGACATGAAAGCATCACCACTAATCACACTAGTGCTAAAGCTCAGTGGCCACTCTTTTCCTTGTCTTTTATGTGCATTATGCCAATGTTCATGACATCAAACAAGCACAAACCTTAAACTAGCCAAGCTCTTCAATAACTGTGTTTCCAGTGCCTTCAATGATACACAGCACGAACCATGATTCAGCTGCTGTTATGCAATGGTCGCCACATGTAAGTTCAACAATCCAGCATATATGTAGCATCAGTGCACAAGTGCAAACACTCCATAGTTTGCCTTTAAGTGCCGATTCCCCTGCTTCAGCTTCTTTGATCCATTTTACCCATTGTCAGACAGTACTCATCCACAGTAGCTTCACCATATACACAGAACAAGTATCTGTGAATGCATGTTGGCTTCTCACCTTCACCAACCCAAAACTCCGTCACTGCTAACTGTTTCAACTGCACATCAATCTCTGCCATTTTAGAATCAACTGTGAAGTTGCTGTCAAGCAGACCAGCTGCAACTACAACAATATGACTGAGAATGTTTACAAGATGTAGACGCGATTCCCACAAAAATGAATTATAGAGACAAAAAATATTTGACAGCCCATTCTGACTGCCCCTTGTATACAAAGAAATATGGACTGCATACAAAATATCTGCAGGGAGTACAGGCTTTACCTGGATTTTTCTTTTGGCTTCCACTTTCCATCTACAAATTGTGACACACAAAGAGCCATGTTGTCCATATCCAATGTGAGCCTCTTGTTATCTATCTGTGCACAGAAAGATGAAGAAAGAATGAAGGAATGTTGCAACTATCAATTCAGGTTTCAAGAAAAACACAGAGCTGCAGTATTCTGCAGCATATTACGGTACACTTACAGTCAAGGACATGCATTTTGCAAAACTAATACAGAGTTTTCCTACATAGGAAGTTATACTTCTGAAGTACCAACAAAATTCTCACAAGAACAATGTTTACCAGTAGAAGGTATCTTGCTTTAAAAGATCACAAAATTTCTTCTTTTCTAGATGATCAGACTGTACCACAGCATGTAAGTGTGTGTACACATGTACATACACTGAGGGGTTAATGTTAAGAGTAATTTCCATTATTACTGCTATGTATTTATAGTAACTCCCCAACTTACCTAAATTTGTGCCGGCGAGCACAAACTAAAAACAATCGTGGAAACATATTTTGCATCCTGTATGAAATACATAGATTATATTCTCTTTTGTATTGGCATTTGTCTTAATCTTTTTATTGCACATTTTGAAACACACTTTTGCAAATTTTCCTGCGTCTGAGATAAAAAAATTTAATCAAATTTAGGGAAATTCCAACTTACATAAAATTCGACTTGCATGAAGGTCCGCAGAACACAAACCTTACGCAAGTCGTGGAGTGGCTGTAGTTACCCTGATAACCCATACCATAAAGAGTACAAGTTCCAGGAAGGAATTTGTTCTGAAACAACCATGTCCGCAACAATGCAAGCAAGGACTGGTAAGACATACTGACTACAGCATTTGTCCCATCTGTAACCCTCTCAGGTACCAAAAAAAAACATAGAAAGGTGGGGTTACAACCACATTTTAATAAACTATTCCTAGAACTGCTGCCAAAACCTTAAGAAAAATATGAAAAACCTAAGCACAGTTAACTGGTCTCCCCCCTCACACCTATATCAAGTACCTCCATATGTGAAACAGGTGCGCACACTCTTACAGAGGCTGGGCTAGATATACTCGTGTATGAATTGGTACGACTTTCTGAATCTGTTATGTTTTGTTATAATACTACGTGCAAGGAGACAACACCAAAAAATACGAAAAAAAAAATCATTGTACTTACTACAACAAGGCAAGCTGAACTAAAGTTCTCGGCTATTTTGTCTGCTATTCGCTGACCACATTTCTCGTAACTGTCAAAGAAATATTTTCATCTATAAATATACACACAGATTTAATATTCTACGAAAACTATGCTCTGATAAACAAGACGTAAAATTTAATCCCCTTTACGCTGTACAACAAACATTCACTCAACTGTACATACCTTAGATCCTTAATATTCTCGTTTGCTAAATAGTACCCTGCCAGTACAAGTCCTGACGTCGATGCCATATGGTCAATCTGAATAATACAAAGTACAATAATTACCGAACCTTCAAACACCGAGATATACTACGCTAACCTAGAACTTCTGAAGGACATGACCATTATATTAACATTCACGACAAGCATACTCAACAATCTCTTATCCACCTTTGAACACTGCTTCGAGCATAACAATATTATACACCACATAATCAAAGTATGTTAAAAACAGCACATAGTTACAAACCTGAGTTAGAGCAACTTCCGCCATGGGGGTTACGTGTAAACAATGGTGAAAAAGAGGTATGGCATCACAAATAAATAAACCCCTTCCCTTTTTATCTTCTTTAGTCTTTTGCTCTTCTGCCAGTAAAACGCCATTTATTGCGCAATGAGGATATTTCGCAGCATGAAGCATCATTTTACAGTACGCGCGAGCAGAAAACTTAAACTCTGCCATGTTGACGTCA
>Ga0123357_10001242_pt1 | contig 26797 bp, 23 predicted proteins | sample TergutEmb28metaG_FD_89873 | JGI IMG/M metagenome (GOLD analysis project Ga0123357, IMG submission 89873) | Embiratermes neotenicus P4 segment gut microbial communities from Petit-Saut dam, French Guiana - Emb289 P4 | ecosystem: Host-associated > Arthropoda: Insects > Digestive system > Gut ...
CCGAATGCCGCTCACTTAAGCCTCAAACTTCAGGGCAAGCTACAAGATGGAGTAGATGCGTGCTCGCTGGTCCCCAATATGGAGCATGTCGATCGCGCTAAATGAGCGGCATTGGGGCTAGACCGCTTTCAAGTTGATGCGAGGTCGAGGCGGGGCATGCGATGCGACCGGACTCGAACTGTACGGAGTCCACGAAGTGGACGAAGTACAGTGAGAGCGACGGAGCCGAAGGCGAAGTGAATAGCCTTGTATGGCTTTGAGGACCGCAGCGCAGGCCCCAACGATGAGATCGCGTCAAATCGAAAGCGGTACGGAAGTGCGGGGGCAGGGCCTTCACTCGGCGGCTCCGTCGGCCGTCCGGTTCGAACGCCGTGAAGGGCCGTCCGCCGTGCGCGCTGGAAGCGTCGTCCTGCCGCTCGCGGATCTCGTCGTTGCGGACACCACACGATCGACGACACTGGCGAGCCGTGACGGACGCGTGCGCATCGGCACGGTCGAACATGTCTTCGCGGCGCTCTCCGGTCTCGGTGCTCACACCGGCGTGCTCGTCACCTTCGAAGGACCCGAAGCGCCTCTCGCGGATGGCGGCGCCGCGTGCTTTTGCGACGCGCTTGCAGCGGTCGCCCGCAAAGACGTGAGAGCGGATCCACCGCTGCTCGTCGTTCGCGACGGCGAGATTGTGGTCGGATCGAGCGCGTACCTCTTCGAGAAGGGAGGTTCGATTCGCGTCGAAGTCGACGTCGATTTCGGCGACGAGCGGCTCGCGCGTGGAGCTCGTTGGAATGGCGACGCGAAAGATTTCCGTGCACGCATCGCGACGGCGCGCACGTTCGGTTTCGAGCGCGAGATCGCTGATCTGCTCACGCGCGGACTTGCCTCCCATGTTTCGCCAGAGAGCGTCGTCTTGATAGGTGCACAACGCATATTTTCGGCGGGCGCACCTTTTTTTGCCGACGAACCGGCGCGCCATAAGCTCCTCGATCTCCTTGGCGACATGTTTCTCTATGGTGGGCCGCCGCGCGGCACCGTGCGCGCACATCGGCCCGGCCACGCCGCCACGCACGAAGCAATGCAGCGGGCTCTATGCGATGGCATCATCGCAACTTGAAAGCGGTCGAGTGGACGCTTGTGGTGCTGCTTGGTACGTCGGGCTGGTGCTTCGGCGCGCACGACACTCGGCTTGGGGTCCGTCTGCATGCGCTGCGGCCATTGGGATCGCGACGTTGCTCCCGCTTCCGACGGCACGCGCAGACGAAGCGCCTCGCGTCACGCGCCCCGTCTTCGATGTCGAGACGCCGCGGGTGCCCGCGCCCTTCATCGTGCCGGAGGTCTCGCACCCGGATCCCTTTGTTGGCGTCTCGTGGATCGTTGGTCTCGGCGCGCCGAGTGAGAGCGGGCGACCGTTATCGGCGGTCGGCTCGCTTCGCCTGAGCGCGGAGACAGACGTGGGGATCATGCGTCGGCTCTACGTTGGCGTCACGTATCCCATCGCAGCAGCGCTGCCTCCGGACGGATCGGGTGGCACGAAAATCGTCGCCGGCAATATCGAGGGGCACGTGCGCGTGACATTTCCGCAGCCAACGTGGCTTGCGGCAGGCGCGGCGCTCGGTGTGGTCGCGCCAACGGCAACCTTCGATCGAAGTGGGGCCGCGCAAGTTGCGGCCACGGCCGCCGCATCGTTCGAGCCAACCGACGCGATTTACTTTGCTCCTGGAGCAATTGCGTTGCGGCCATCGTTCGACGTGCGCATCGTGCGCGGACCGTTTCTCGTTCAAGCGCGCCAAGGACTCGACGTCACGCTCGACGTGGCAGGTTTGCGCGTCGCGCAGACGAACGGAAGACTGCTCGGTCACTTCGGCGTTCGCGCGCGCAAGGATCTCGAAGTTTCAATTGAAGCGCAGCAGCTTTACTTATTTGGATCGAACGTGCCGGACAAACATCGCAATGCGCTGACGATGGGGCCAAACATTCGATATTCAGCATTCGGAATGGATTTCGGAGCAGGCATCATCACCAATGTCTTTTCAGTCCTGTCTCCGGCGCTGACTCAAGTGGTCGGCTTGCGCCTCTCCGTTCTTTCCTATTTCTAAATGTACTCTCAACTAGAGTACAGCAGGCTAATTTGCTTGTGGTTGTTGTGACTCGGCGGGCTTGCGGCTGACGGCACTGCGCGCAATCTGGCGTTCGAGGGCTGCGCGGACAAAGCGCGCAAAGAGCGGGTGCGGGGCCGTTGGTTTGCTTTTGAACTCTGGATGAAACTGGCAACCAACGAAGTACGGATGCTCCTTGAGTTCCACCATCTCGACGAGCTTCTTGTCGGGCGACATGCCCGAGAGCAGGAGCCCCGCTTTTTCGAGCGGCGCACGGTAGTCGTTGGCAAACTCGTAGCGGTGACGATGGCGCTCGGCGATCTCCGTAGTGCCATAGGCATCCGCCGCGATGGAGCCGGGGAGGAGCGTGCAAGGGAAGCTGCCGAGACGCATCGTCGCGCCCTTCGTGCGCACGTTGCGCTGCTCGGGCATCAGATCGATGACGGCGTGCTCGGTGTCGCGATCGAACTCCGATGAGTTCGCATCCTTTAGCTTTGCGACATTGCGCGCAAACTCGACGACCGCGAGCTGCATGCCGAGGCAGATTCCGAAGAACGGAATCTTGTTCGTGCGCGCGTAGCCGATCGCCTGGATCTTGCCCTCGGTGCCGCGGTCGCCAAAACCGCCGGGCACGAGCACGGCATCGACCCCCGCAAGAAACTTGTCGGCGCCATCGCGCTCGACCTGTTCCGAATCGATGTATTCGAGTTCGACGCGCACGTCGTTGGCGATGCCGCCGTGGACGAGCGCCTCGTTCAGCGACTTGTACGCATCTTTGAGATGAACGTACTTGCCGACAACGCCGATCTTGACTGTGCCCCTCGACGGTTTGTTGAAGCGCTCGACGATGCGGTGCCACGCGGACATATCGGGGCTTCGGCTCCAGATGTTGAGGCGATCGGCGACGAGATCGTCGAGCCCTTCGGAGTGCAGATGCGCGGGCAGCTCGTAGATGCATGATACATCAATCGCGGTGATGACCGCTTCGACCGGCACGTTCGAGAACAGCGCAATCTTGTCCTTCGTCGACTTCGTGAGCGACTGCTTCGAGCGGCAGAGCAGGATGTCCGGCTGGATGCCGATCTCGCGCATCTCTTTGACGGCGTGCTGCGTGGGCTTGGTCTTGAGCTCGCCTGCCGTCTCGATGTACGGCACGAGCGTCACGTGCATGCTGATCGCGTTCTCCGATCCTGCTTCGATCTTGAGCTGGCGAATGGCTTCGAGGAACGGCAACGATTCGATGTCACCCACGGTGCCGCCGATCTCGATGATGGCGACGTCGCTGCCTTCGGTGGCGTCGAGCACGCGCGCTTTGATCTCGTCGGTGATGTGCGGGATGACCTGCACGGTGGCGCCCAAGTATTCGCCGCGGCGCTCCTTCGAGATGACGGCTTCGTAGATGCGGCCGGTCGTAAAATTGTTCGTGCGCGTCATGCACGCGCTCGTGAAGCGCTCGTAGTGACCGAGATCGAGATCCGTCTCTGCACCATCGTCGGTCACGAAAACTTCGCCGTGCTGATACGGGCTCATGGTTCCCGGATCCACGTTGACGTACGGATCGAGCTTCATGATCGTGACGCGGAGCCCGCGGGCTTCGAGCAGCGCTCCCACCGATGCACTTGCGAGCCCCTTGCCAATCGACGACACGACACCGCCGGTCACGAACACGTACTTGGTCGGCTTGCGGCTCATCGAACGCCTCCGGGTGATTTCGAAACAGGGAGCCGGGTCGACTCCTGTCCGAGCCGGAGCGGCCAGTTAGCATATCGTTTCGAATCTCCCAAGGCTCATGGGCGGCAGCGCTACTCAGTGCTTTGGTTCGCGGTGCTCGCATGTGGATTTGCCGGCGTACGGCTTGCACGAAGCGTGGATCCAATGTTGCGAAAGGTCTGTGCCCCGTCGCTCGTCGTGTTCACTGCGGCGATCGCCTCCGCGTGCGGTGGTGCCGCGCGCTCTGCTTCGCCACAACCGCCCGGGACGGCGACATTAACCTTTGCGGGGACCAGCGCGCGCGTCACGCGTCTTCTCGTCGCTGAGCAAGGAACGATCTCGATGGTGTCGCGCGGTGGTTGCGTGGCGACCGTGGGCTCGGGCACGGATGACACGGGGGCCGACGCTCGTATTCAATGCCCTCGCTCCGAGCGAATGGCCACGTGGTTCTCCGGTGTCGACGCTGTCACGCGGTCCGCTGCCATCGAGCGCGTGAACGACGACGATGACAACGACGACGTGCCGCTGCCAGCAGCAGAACTGATCACTTCTTCGGGCACGGTGTTGCGTTTGAGGGAGACGATCGACGTCGCGAAAATCGTTGCCGAAGTGCGTTCGCTGAGAGCCGAGCTCGCCGCGTCGGAGATGCCGGCCCCGGGACCGTCGTCGCCTGCGGGCTGGCAGATGCTGCGCGTGTCGGGATCGGCTCACGTGTTTCTCGGCGGGGCACCCACCACGGGCGTGCTCGACGCGCGCATATCCACGTCGGGTCAGTATCTTTGCGAGTTCGTGACGAACATGCAGGATGGTCCGCTCCGCGCCATCAAAAGTGGCTGGCTTGCGCCGACCGTGGCAACGAAGGCCATCGACGAAATCTTGTCGCCGTTTCAGGCCGCCCTTGCCGACGAACGTAAACACGCGACGTTCGCGGCTGCTTTCTCGAGCGGTAACGAGAACCGCGCCAATGAAGCATCCATGGCGGCAGTGTTCGCGAAATTTGCGCTCGTGCAGGACGTTCTTGGCGACGCATGTTTGCCGGAGCTCGAAGCCCCGCCGGATAGCGTGCTGTGAACTACTTCGTGCGTTCCGTGCGTTTTGCTTCTTCCCAATAGCGATCGAGCACTTCGAGCGGCAGTGTGGCGCCGCCCGGCTCGCCCCATCCGCCGTGTTCGGCCTTCACGCACGCTTCGACGTGCGCGAAGCGGCGCGTGAACTTGTCGATGGTGCGCCGGAGCGCACCTTCGGCGTCGACTTTGATGTGACGCGAGAGATTCACGAGCGCGAAGAGCACGTCGCCGAGCTCCTCTTCGATGGCGGCGTCGTTGCCGGATGCGACGGCCTTATCGAGCTCACCGAGTTCCTCTTCGACTTTCGCGCGCGAGCCGCGCGCATCTTTCCAGTCGAAGCCGACGCGCTCCACCTTCTCGCCAATGCGCTGCGCCCGCACGAGCGCCGGCAGACTGCGCGGAACCCCTGCGAGCAAGGCTCTCCCATTTTTCTCTTTTGCTTTGATCTTTTCCCAATTACGCAAAACGTGGTCAGCGTCTTTTGCGTCGACATTCCCAAAGACGTGAGGATGACGGAAAACAAGTTTTTCGACGATGTTCGACACGACGTCGTCGATGGCAAAGGTGCCCTCGCGGCGGCCGAGTTCGGCTTGGAAGACAACCTGCAAGAGCAGATCGCCGAGTTCTTCGCGGAGCGCGTCGCGGTCGCCTGAATCGATGGCGTCAATGACCTCGCACGCTTCCTCGAGCACGTACTTGCGCAGCGTCTCGAACGACTGCTCGCGATCCCAAGGGCAACCGTCCGAGCCGAGAAGCCGTCGCATCACCAAGACGAGCCGGCTCAAGGTTGCGCCGTCTTGCAGCGCGAGCGGCGGCACGGGTCGCGGCGCATTTTCATCGAAACGAGGGAGAGAATCGGACATTGCCGATCGGCCATATCACGGCTCGGCATTCCGGGGGCCCGAATGATAGAGTCGTCTATCGAATGGCGCATGTGACGCGTGTCGCGAAGGAGCCTGGAACCAGCTTTCGCAGGAAGATGATCTTCCTTGCCGTGCTCCTCGTCATCGGGCTTGGCTACGTGCTCCGCGGTGTTTTGATTCCGCTCTTTCTCGCGTTCCTGCTCGCCTATGCGCTCGATCCTTTCGTCGATCGTCTCGAAGCGCTTCGCGTGCCGCGCCCGGTTGGCGCCGTCCTCGTGGTGCTCGGTATTGCCGCACTCGTCGTCACGGTGGTGGTTTATTCCATTCCCATCTTCGTTGACGAAATGACCGACGCCGCGGGATCTTTGCCTAACCAGATACGGCACCTGCAAGCGAGAATCGAACCGTGGTTTCTCTTTACGCTGCATATCAAGCTCCCACATACGATGAACGATCTATCGAACGCCATTTCCGAGCGGGTGGGGACGGCGTCGTTCTTCGAGAGCGGACGAACCTTTCTTTTTGGGACCATTGGTTATGTGGGTGTTGCCCTGTCGGCGCTCATCGTTCCGGTCTTTGCGCTCTACCTGCTCATCGATTTCGATCGCATCGTTGCACGCGTCGAAGAGCTCATCCCGCGTCGCTATGCGCGTCCCATCGCCGACGTTGCCGCGCAAATCCACGGGACTCTGTCTGGCTATGTCCGCGGCCAGCTCACGGCGAACACGGTGCTCGCCGCGCTCTACGCCACCGGGCTTCGTATCGTTGATATCCGTCTCGCGGTGCCCATCGGTGTCATGACGGGCATGCTTGCTTTCGTGCCGTATGCTGGCTTCTCCATCGGGCTGCTCGTTGCGACGTCCATGGCTGTTTTGGATTGGCAAGGCCTCGGCACATTGTTGGGGGTCTGGGCCGTCATGGGCTCTGTTCAAGTCATTGACGCCATGGTGATCACGCCGCGCATCGTCGGGCGCTCGGTGGGGCTCGCGCCGCTCGAAGTCATCCTCACGATGATGGCGGCCGGTTCGCTCTTTGGCTTTCTCGGCGTGCTGCTCGCCGTGCCCATCGGCGCGGTGGCGAAGATCCTCGTGCAGCGCGGTGTGAGAACCTACCTCGCTTCCGACTATTACTTGCGGTCTGCACCCATCACGATCACGGCGAACGTGCCACCGGCGGCGCGTCTTACGCCCGTTGCTCCGCTGTCCATCCCCGCTGTTGCCGTGCGCGCGCCCACGAAAGGAAACATGTAATGAATGAGGTCATCGTCGAGAAGAAGGGTCGCACGACAGTCGTGACGCTGAATCGTCCAGAGGCGCGAAATGCCCTCACTCGTGCGGTGCTGTCGGGTATCACCGAGGCCTTCACGGGTGCTGCCGAGGACCGCGACGTGCGCGCCGTGGTGCTCACCGGCTCGGGAGGCTCGTTTTGCGCGGGCGCCGATTTACGTAAAACTTTCTCCGATGATCCCGACGTGATGAATCACCTCGGCGAATACCTTGATTCATTTCACGCGGTCATTCGCGCCATTGTCCGTTGTCCTAAACCCACGATTGCATCGGTGGATGGTCCTGCGGTTGGCTTTGGCGCGGACTTGGCATTCGCGTGCGATCTGCGCGTGGCGAGCACGCGCGCGTACCTCCAAGAAAAGTTCGTCAACATTGGGCTCATGCCGGATGGAGGCGGCACGTTCTGGCTGCCACGCTTGCTCGGCACGGCGCGCGCTCTCAAGGCTATTTTTCTAGCCGACGAACTTGCAGCAAAGGAGCTCGACGCGCTCGGTCTCGTTGTTTCCGTCGTTCCGCCCGAGGAGCTCGGTGCAGCCACGATGGCGCTCGCGCAACGCCTCGAAGCCGGACCACCGCTCGCGTATCAGCACGCCAAGCAATCGGTTTACGCGGGCCTGGGTGATTTCGAGGCCGCCCTGCGGCGCGAGCGCGAGGGGCAGATGGTGCTCCTCAAGTCGAAAGACGCACTTGAAGGCATCATGGCTTGGTCCGAAAAGCGCTCCCCCAACTTCAGAGGCGAATAGACTTGAAGCGTTCGGGTGACGTGCGTCCTTGTTGACCCTGCGCGCCGCATTCGCTACCCCGCCTTCCCATGACTCGCCACCGCATCCTGACCGTTCTCCTCTCCTCGGCATTTGCCCTTGCCTTCTTCCTCTTCTCTGGCGCTGCGAGCGCACAGACGAAGGTGGCGGTCGTCGATGTGCAACGCGCCGTTGCCAACACCGAAGATGGCCTGCGCGCACAGGCCACGTTGAAGAAGCTCTTTGACAACCGCCAGCAGGAACTGAACAAGAAGCAAGCCGACCTGCAACGGCAGCGCGAGGACCTCGACAAGCAGGCGAAGGTTCTCTCGAAGGACGCCCTTCAGAAACGAGCCGAGGAACTGCAAAAACAGATGATGGATCTTCAGTCCGTTTTCCTCGAATACAATAAGGAGCTCGAGAAGAAGCAGAAGGAGCTCACCGATCCGGTGTTCGAGAAGATCATGTCGATCATCAAGCGCATTGCAATGAACGAGAACATCGATGTCGTCGTGGACAAGGCAACCATCGCGTACGTGCGCAGTGATCTCGATCTGACCGAAAGATGCATCCAGATGTACAACAGCGGTGCAGGCGGTGGCGCGCCGCCGAAGAAGTGATCGGTATCCCGATCACGCCGTGTTCGTTTTTGGAGCTCGTTGATCGCTTCGGTGGAGTTGTGCACAACGGCCGGGCCGGCATCGTCCGGCGCATCTCTTCTCTGGAGCACGCTGGAGAAGGGGATCTTGCTCCGTTCTTTTCTGCTCGGTACGCCGATCACGCACGCTTAGCCAGCGAACACGGCGCGTTCTTGCTCGTGTCGGGCGATCTCGAGAGCCGCGTCGAGATCGACGAAGCAACCAAATGGTTGCATCCAAACGCTGCGTGGGCGCTCGCAGAGCTGCTCGATCTCGGGCAAGTGCCCGAGACACCGCCCGTCATCGGCGAGGGATGTCACATTGGGCAGGGCGCCGTCGTGCTCCCGCGCGTCCGCCTCGGCGCGCGCGTTCGCATCGGTCCGGGCGCTGTCATCGGTGCACCGGGCTTCGGCTTCGCTAGAGGCAACGGTGTCGTGCGCGACGTCCCGCAACTCGGTGGCGTCGTCATCGAAGATGACGTTCACATTGGAGCGCTTTCGACGATTGCGTCCGGCACGATCGGTCCCACAGTCCTTCGCCGCGGCGTGAAGCTCGACGCGCAAGTTCATGTTGGCCACAACTGCGAAATTGGCGAAGGGACGATCGTCGCCGCCCAGACGGGCATCGCCGGATCGGTTCGCGTCGGCCGCGGCGTCCTCATGGGAGGCCAAGTCGGCATTGCCGATCACGTTTGCATCGGTGATGGCGCACGCATCGCGGCCAAGAGCGGTGTCATTGCCGATGTCGCCGCCGGTGTGACCGTCGCGGGGTATCCGGCGGTGGAGCGATGGCGATGGCTACGCGGTCTTGCAGAGACCTACCGGCGCGCTGCGAGGCGAACGGGTGCTCGAGAGGCAGGCGTGCGTCTGAAGTTTTGAACAAGGGCATGGCATGAAGACAGAGAAACCCGTGGTCGACATCGAGCGAATCCTGCAAATCATCCCGCAGCGCTGGCCGTTCGTGCTCGTCGATCGGGTGACCGAGCTCGTGCCGAATGAAGTCATCCGAGGTCACAAATGCGTAAGCATCAGCGAACCTTGGTTCGTGGGGCGAGTGCCGAAGACGCCCGTCATGCCAGGCATGCTCATTCTCGAAGCGCTCGTGCAGATTGGTGGCGTCCTCGCGTATGCGACCGAGCCCTTCGACGAGTCCCGGAATCTCCTTTATTTACTCGGTATCGACCAAGCGAAGTTCCGCAGGCCCGTCGTCCCGGGGGATCGATTGGATCTCGAAGTGTCGATCCTTCATCACCGAACCAATATCTGGAAGCTCACGGGCGATGCGAGCGTCGACGGTTTGCTTTGCGCGCACGGCGAGTTTCTCGCGGGCGTCGTCGATCGTCGAGGTTGAGACGTGACGAATCGTTGCGGGTTCGAGACAGGGCGCGCCGTCCACCCAACCGCGGTTGTCGATGCGCGCGCGGAGATCGCGGACGACGTCACCATCGGTCCGTATTGTGTGATTGGTCCTTTCGTGCGCATCGGGCGCGGCACGAAACTTCTCTCACACGTCGTCGTATCGGGTAGGGCGACCATCGGCGAAGGCAACATTGTCCATCCGTTCGCCGTTCTCGGTGGTGAGCCGCAGATTCGCAAGCGAGCCGATCTCGGTCATCGTGCCTCTCTCGTCATCGGCGATCACAACGTGATTCGCGAGAGCGTGACCATGAATCTGTCGAGCGGCGAACGCGCTACGACCGTCGGCTCGCACAACCTTCTGATGGCGGGGAGCCATGTGGCGCACGATGTCGTGCTCGGCTCGCGTTGCGTCGTTGCCAACGGCGTCCAGCTCGCCGGTCACGTCGTTGTCGAAGACTGGGTGACCTTCGGCGGCCTGTCCGGTGTTGCGCAGCTCCTGCGCGTCGGAGAGAGCGCATTCGTTGCGGCGGGCGCGATGTGCGAGCGCAACGTGCCTCCGTTCGTGATCGTACAGGGCGATCGCGCGCGCGTGCGAGCGCTGAACGTCGTTGGTCTCGAGCGGCGCGGCGTTCCACCGGAGTCCATCGCGCGGCTCAAAAAAGCATTTTCGTGTGTATTTGCGCATCGCGACACACACTTCAACGCTGCTCTTCGCACGCTCGATCGCTCTGATGAATACGTCGACGCGCTTGCACGTGCTCTTTCGTGCGGTTGACGGGCGCATGCGCGCGACGTGCGGGTGTCGGTCATCGCGTTTGCACTCGCTGCGGTCCCCTTGCGTCGGCAACTCATTCTTCTTACGGTGCCGCGCATGATGGACAAGGCTTTCAGGGTACTACGCGCTCTCGGACTTCTGCTCTCGGTGCTTACAGGTGTTTTCGCGGCTCCTGCGTGTCAGAGGTACGACGTCCTCATCGAGAAGGATCAAGTCTGCCAGCAGAGGTGGTCTGATCTCGAGGCGGATCTTCAGCGTCGCGCGGATCTCATCCCGAACCTCGTCAACACCGTGAAGGCGGCAGCAAACTACGAGCAGTCCACACTTCAGAAGATCACCGAGGCGCGCGCGTCGGCCACGAGCATCAAACTCTCGGGCGACGACTTCAGCGATCCGGCGAAAATGAAGGCGTTCCAAGAGGCGCAGGACAAAATCAGTCCGTCGGCAATCTCACGGTTGCTCGTCGCAAATGAGAACTACCCGAAGCTCCAGGCAAGTGGCCAATACACCGATCTGATGAAGCAGCTCGAGGGAACGGAGAACCGCATCTTGCGTTCGCGGCAGGTCTACAACGAAGCGGTGAAGGACTTCAATTCAGAGCTCGGAAGGGTCCGCGGAGCAGTCGTGAACAAGGCAACGGGCCAGCCCTTCAAGCCTCGCGTGTACTTTGCAGCGTCGGCCGAGTCGCAGGCGGTTCCCAAGGTTTCGTTCTGAGAGGTTTCGTTCTGAGAGTCAGTATCTCGCGATGACGAGTGCGACCACGTAGATCACGAGCGCAAACAACCACAGGCCCGCGCGCACGCGCATATGCTCTTGCCACGCCCAATAGGGGGCAAGCGGCGCGACAACGAATGACGCGGGCCCGCGCCACCACGGACGCCGACGCAAGAGGCCGAACGCAATGGCCACATGCGCGGTGATGAGCAACGCGAAGGCGACGACGAGGGTGGCAACAACAACAACGTCTTTCACGGGCGGCGCAATTGCGTGCATAGCACACGCTGTCTCATGGCACGTCGAGACCGCCGTCGAGCGGCGGCACCTCTACCGACGCATCGAGCGCGGGCGGCGTGCTCGTTGGGATCGACGAAGCCTGCACTTGTGCGCCGCTTGGATCGATGATGGCGCCGGGACGTGTTTTGGAGATCGCGAGCGGCAAAGGCTCGTTCACCTCGATCCCGAAATGATCTCGCCATGTGCCGGACGCCATGAACAGCGTTCCGGCCGCGTTGCGCACGGTGGTCCACGGTGCGAACTTCGCGTTCGCAGGCGGCACGACCCATCGCCCATGTTTCCAGGCCCACCTCCGACCTTGCCACGACCACTCGCCATCGATCCATACGGCATCCGGGTGATTCGGGCGAGCAGGGATGAACTCCACGCGTGCTGGTGGCGGATCGTAGGGCACCTCACTGAGCGCCGTTGTCATCTGCATCGTGTACTCGGGAGTAGGCAGGCTCTTCGGGCCGCACGCGATCAACGCAGCCGCTTCAGCCGCTAAGACAGCGAGGACGAAACGGCGCATCGACATGTTGCGTGCATGATGCACACCGCCGTTTCGTCGGCGTGTGACCCATCGGCTTGCTCCCTGCACGGGGCGGACGAGACTCGTGGTTTTTAGAGGTGGGATATCTGCTGCGGCAAGGGTCTTGGTCGTGGTTTTCTTGTTTGTATTTTGCGGTTGCAAGACGGTGCCGAAAGGTCGCTTCGCGGTCAACGACGTGACCGTGCGCGGGGCAAACGCGATAAGCGAGAGTGACATCGAAGACAAGATTGCCACGACCGAGAGCGACAAATTCCTCGGTGTTTTCCCGGGTGTGGTTTACGAATATTCGGTCTTTGATCACTTTATTTTGCAGCGCGATCTTGCGCGCGTTGAATCTGCGTATCGCAGGAAAGGATATTACGACGCCCATGCACGCGCCGGGCGCGTTGTCACGCTGAACGACAACCACGTTCGCGTCGAGATTGTCGTCGACGAGGGACGTCCGGTTGTCGTGCGGCACGTGCGCATCGAAGGCTTGGACGGCGTCCCCAAAAAAGTCCAAGACGCCGCGCAGTCGGCCGCGAACGGCGGGCTGCCGAAAGGCTCGCCATTCGACGAAGATGCCTTCGACAAAACGGAAATCCTAGTGCAGCGCGCGCTCTCCGACCGCGGATATGCTTTCGCGACGTCGAAAGGAGCTGCCGCCGTGGATATCGTCGCGCATGCCGCGGACGTGGTGTTCACCGTCACGGCGGGGCCTCCGTGTGTCTTCGGCCCAGTGACCATCGAGGGTCTCGGAGCCATCCCCGAGCGACCTGTGCGCGCCGTGATCGATTTCAAAGAAGGAGCTCCATTTTCCCAAAATGCCATCGAGACTTCTCAGCAATCCGTGCAGGGGCTTGGCGTCTTCGCCACCGTCGCATTCGTGCCCGTGCTCCCGAAAGAAGTGCCGCCTGCAGGGCAGGGGTCGCCCCACGTTGTCCCCGTCTACGTAAAAGTCGAGGTTTCGCGCCTTCGCACGCTTCGCCTTGGCGGAGGCTTCGAGTTCGATGCGCTCAAAGCGGACGCGCACGGCGTCTTCGGCTGGGAAAATCGGAATTTCCTTGGTGGTACGCGCACGCTGTCCATCAACTTTCGGCCTGGCGTCGTGCTCTATCCGGTGCGTGTGAACAACATCGTGTTTCCCAATCGCCTGCTTCCCGAAGAGCGCACGAGTGTCGATTTCCGTCAGCCGAACTTCATCGAGCGGCGCACGACAGGATTTTTGCGCCCACAATTCGATATCTATCCAGTTCTTATCGATCCAAATCCGCCGAAAGACGCGCCCGTGCTCGGATATGCCGAGTTCAAGAACGGAGTCGGCGTCGACCGCACGTTTCAGCGTCTCTACGTGGCGCTCTCGCACAATATCCAGATAGATTACCCATTCTCGTATCTTGGCGGGAAGGATCCGACGCTCAGCACGATCTTGATCGGTTACCCCGAGCTTTTTCTCGCCCTTGATTTACGCAACGACAAGGTTCACACGCGGCGCGGGCTCTACGTTGCGAACACGCTGCAAGTTGCCGGCGGGCCATTTTTCGGCGATGCACGCGACGTCAAAATTCAGCCCGAGGTGCGTGGGTACGTGCCGCTGTCAAAGCGCTCCGTCTTTGCGGCGCGAGCCTCGGTCGGTTTTCTCGAACCGTCCAACTACGGCAACACGATTATCCATGGCGTGACCGACGTCGCGCACGACGTCGAGCAGACACGTGATTTTCAGCTTACGTTCTTCCGCGGATTTTTCTCGGGCGGCCCTTCCTCGAATCGCGGATATCCAATTCGCGGTGTCGGTCCGTTTGCGGTCGTACCGTTTCTCTCGCCCGCGGCTGCGCTCGCGCAGGTCAATAGCGGATGCACGACCAGCGAATGCAAATCCCCAACCGGCGGATTCACGCTTTGGGAGGCGTCCGCGGAGATTCGCCACGCACTGACGGGTCCCATCTCGGTCGCGGTCTTCTGCGATGCAAGTGATGTTTCGCCACGTCCAAACGACATTCGGCTCAATCATCCACACCTGTCGTGCGGCTTCGGGGCGCGCTACGACACGCCCGTGGGGCCCATCCGCGTAGATCTCGGCTACAGGCTCCCTGGTTTGCAGGTGATTGGAGGCCTGACACCTGACGAGAATCCACCTCCGACGTTTCTTGGCATTCCGATGGCAGTGCATCTCGGTGTCGGAGAAGCGTATTGAATGCCGCTTTCGCGCCGAAAAAGTCGCAGCTCGCCGTCACGGCGCTCTCGGCGGGGCTCGCGGTGTGGTTCCTCGCGACCGCGTTGCTCGGCGTCCTCGTCCACCTCAACGTGCCGGCTGCACGACGTATCGTTGCGCGCGAGACGAGCGCGGCGCTCGGCTCGCTGTTGTCCGGTGCTGTCACGGTCGAGCACGTCGGGCGGCTCGATCTGCGAGGGCTTTCGGGAGTGCGCGCACGCGTGCGCGATCCGGAGGGTGTCGAGGTGCTGTTCGTCGACGGATTGCGCGTCGACGTCTGCTCGCTATGCGTGGTTCGTTCGCTGTTCGGGAAAGGAGAAATTGTCTTCGAGGGGTCGCTCGCCGTCGATCATGCCGACGTGCTGCTCGACACGAGCTCGCTGTCACCGAACGAAGCTTCGTTCCGTCTCGTCACGGCATTGTCGCCTCGCAGCCCCGCGAAAGAGACGAGGGTTCCTGGCCCGAGCGTTCGCGTCGACGTGCCGCGCATCGAGCTTCGACACGCATGGGTACGCGGCAGACCGGCAGGACTGCTGAGCGTTGACGCCGATCTCCGTGAGCTCACCGGATCATTTCACTACGACGATGCGCAAATCTCGGCGAACGTCGACCGACTCGATGTGCAAAGTCGTGCGCTACCTCGAGGTGTGAACCCATCGGGGATCATCGCAGGTCATCTGCGCATGCCGCTACACGACGTCACGCACGTCGCAGCCGGTGTGTCGTTCGACGGGACGCTCTTTGGCGCGCCTGCAACGCTCCACGCCAACGTCGACGAGATGCACACCGACGCCGTTCTCGACGTGCGCGATGCATCAGGCGAATCCGTGCAGACTGCACTGCCTGAACTGAACTTGGGTGAGCCGGCCTCGCTGCACGCCGAGCTGCACGGGCAATGGCCACGTGCATCGATTCTGACGCACGTCGTCTCCGGAAAGACGACGATCGATGCCAACGTCGGGATGGACATGAGCGACATGGGTGTGGCGACGCGCTTTCAAGGTGATGTTCAGGCGCGCTCGGTGAACGCGCACGCGCTCGCCAAATCGCTGCCCGACAGCGAACTCGGCTTCGACATTCAGGCGAACGTCGTCGTTCCGAAGAACGGGCGTGCGTCGGGCTCGTTCACGGCCCAATCGTTGGCGGGGACGTTCGCGCGGGTGATCGCGCCGCGGATGGATCTTCGCGCGAACTTCGACGGGAATGAGATCCGAGCGGAGCTCGAGGCGTCCGTGCCCGATCTCGCACGCCTTGGCAATGTCGCCAATCTCCGTGGCAGCGCCGAGCTGCATGCGCGCGGAAAGATGCATATTGCAACAACATCGATCGAGGGGGATGCCGAGGTGTCGGGCAAGGGCGTGACGTACGGCGAGAGTGCGGTCGACCAGGTTCATGCGCTCATCACGGCGCGCGGCACGCTCGCGCAGCCTGCAGTCGAGGTCTGCGTGCACACGGAGGGCGCGCGATCACCCAACGTGCGCACGGGATCGATGGACGCACGCGGGACGATCGAGAAGCGCGCTGCGTCGATCCTCGTGCATGATCCCCATGTCGACCTCGCGCGAAAAGGCGTATCGGCGTCGATCCTCGCCGATCGCATCGAGATCAGCGCCGACCGTTTGGCGATCGAGCACGCGATCGCGACCGGAGTTGGCTCACCCATTTACGTCGACATGGCTCGTAGCCCTCGCGACGTGACAGCGAAGGTTGTCGCAAAGGAGATCGATCTCGGTCGCGCCGCAGTCCTGGTCGGTCACGAAAACGACGTACGTGCAGGCACCCTGACGATGGATTCGAACATGCTCTTTCGTCGCGCCGAGTCACGCGGTGAGCTTCACGCGAAACTTCGAGGTTTGTCGGCGTTTCGCGTTCGTGGCGCGCATATGGATCTCGATGCTGCCGTTGCCGATCGCACAATCACGCTCGACATCGATGGTGAGATCGACTCCGTCGGACGCATGGCGTTTCATGCCACGCGCATGTCGGTGTCGGGTGATCCCGCGAAGCTCTCCTCATGGCGTGGCTTGTCGGGACGCATTCGATTCGAGAGCGCGATCTACATTCCGAAAGCGATCGCGCTTCTTCCGCCGGAGACGTTGCCGATCGGTCACGCGAGTGGATGGATCTTCGCACGCGGAACGCTCGCTCGTGACAGTGCAACGGCGCCACCCGATGGACGCATGAGCGTGTACACGAAAGGTCTCTCGCTCTCCGGCGCGGCGCCGCCCGAAACGACGATCGGTGAAACGGCGGTGAAGCGAACGGTGGGTCCGAGCGTGAGCGACATCGACGTGGCGCTCAACGTCCGCGCTGACGGCCTCTCGGGTGATGGCCAGCTTGCAGTGCGCCTGATCGATCCGCGGGGAATGCTCGCCGCACTCGATTTCAAGGCGATCGTACCGTACTCGGACCTACTGCGCGATCCGTCGGCGGCACTCGACAAGCTCGAAAAGGTCTCCGTCAGCGGAGCGCTCGTCATACCGGAACGCGACGTCGACCAGTTGCCATCGGTCTTCGGTGCGAAGGCGATTGCCGGTGCGGTCGGAGCAGATCTTCGCGTCTGGGGTACGCTGCTCGAGCCGCACATCCAGCTCGCTGCGCACGCTCGTGGCGCCCGCTCGAAACATGCGCCTGCATCGACGGCGACCGACACCGAGATCTCGTTCGCGTACGATGGGACGAGAGCGAACGTGGACGTCGACGTGCAGGGTCACGGGCATCACCTCGCGCGCGCAACGTCGAGCGTCGACATCCAGGCGCGCGATCTTCTTGCCGAGGGATTCGCGCTCACGAAGGCTTCCGGTGCCGTGGTTGCGCGAAGGGCATCCGCGGAGCTCGCGTGGAACGCAAACGCCAAAATAACGTTCGATGGTTTCCCTCTCGAGCTCGTTGGTGAGCTCGCCGATCGGCGCGTACACGGCAACGTAACCGGCAACATTCTCCTCACGGGACTTCACGACGATGCGCGTCTTCAGGCGCGCCTTGCACTCGATTCCCTACGCATCGGACGCGCGGACTACCCCACTGCAAGGATCGCACTCGATGCGAGCGGCGACACCGTTACGCTTGCTCTGCGCGTCGAGCAGACCGACGGTTTTGCGGACATCCGCGCGCGTTCAGGTCTCACGTGGGGCCGTGAGCTCGCTCCGAGGATGAATGAGGCACATCCGCTCGAGGCACGGCTCGTTGCGCGAGCATTCCGTGCGGCCGCAGTCTTGCCGTTCGTTTCCGATCTCCTCAATGATCTCGACGGACGCATCGACGGAGACGCCGCCATCGCGATCGATCCAGCAACGAAGTCGTCGACCATGAATGGCCGCGTCGTGCTCCATGACGCATCAATGCAGGTTGCATCGATCGGTGAAGTATTCGAAAACGCGCGCGCCACGGCCACGTTTTCCCCCGATGGCGCCATCCACGTGGACGGCGTGGAAGCGGACAGCGGCGACGGGCACGTCATCGCTGATGCGGTCATTCATCTGCGGGGTCTATCCTTGCAAGATGCAACTATGAACGTGAAGATCCCACAGAAGCGCCCCATCGACTTTGCATTTCAGGGGCAGTCCATTGGTGGCATTTGGGGCAACGCAAAGGTCTTGGTGCGCCCGACCGACGGCGAACAGAAAACGTCCGTTGCGGTCGACGTGCCGAACTTCCATGTGAAGCTCTCGCAGTCATTGAAGACCGGCGTAGAGGAGTTTCAGAAGAACGAGAAAATCAAAGTTGGCATGTTCTTGTCACCGAATGAGTTTCTCCGGCTTCGTCTCGATAACAAGGATTTACAGGAGCAAAGAAAGCAAGAGGCGGCAATTGACGTCGACGTGACGCTCGGCGAGGTCGTCGTAGACCGCGGAACCGAGGTGCATGTCGTGCTCACCGGTCGGCCGCGCGTCGCATTAAGCGACAAGACGCGCATGAGCGGAGAGGTTCACGTCAAATCCGGCAAGATCGATCTCCAGGGCAAGGTCTTCGTCGTCGAGCGCGGCACCATCACGTTTCAGCCTGAAGACGCATCGAATCCCACGGTTGTCGCGTCGGCGGTCTGGACCGCAAACGACGGCACGAAGGTGTTCGCCGATTTCGACGGGCCCCTGAAAAGCGGACGGCTCAACGTGCGTTCGGAGCCAGCTCGACCCAGAAACGAGGTGCTCGCGCTCGTTCTCTTTGGCAGCGCGGACGGCCCTGCAGCAGGTCCTCCTCCTGCGTCTGGGCGCAGCCAGAACTCGTCGGCTGCCGCGGCCGCAACTGTTGGAGGCGCCATTGCAACGCAGGGTCTGTCGGCGGCGCTCGATGATCTCACCGGCATTCATGCGACCGCCCGCATCGAAACAACCGCGGAGAACAATCCGCGACCAGAGCTGGATCTACAGCTCTCTCGCGCACTCACGTTGCGGTTTGCACACGTCCTCGGCACGCCACCCATCACCGATCCGGACACCAATCTTGCGATCATCGATTGGCGTTTCCACACGAACTGGTCACTCGAGACAACCTTCGGGGATCACGGAAAGGCCGTGGCGGACGCGGTCTGGCAAAGGCGCTACTGAGACGTGTGGCGTCTTGCACGCGAGCCACAGCACGGTGCCTTGCTTCTGCTGATTGGTGCGATCGCGTTCACGCGCGGCGACGCAGGCATGCACTTCGCACCTCGCTCTCGGACGATGTCTACGTCCGTGCCGACAGATCCGCTTTACCAACAGACGTCGACGGCTGCCCTCTTGAAGGAAGCGCTCGACGGAACAAAGGAACTCGTCCGCATCGAGATTGAGCTCGCACGGGCCGATGTGAAAGACGAGATCCGCCGTTCGAAGCGTGCCGCCATCGGCTTCGCAGTCGCTTTCGTCGCGGTGTTCCTTGTCGTCTGTATGCTCTCGGTAGCACTCGTCCTTGCGCTCGGTGGCACTGCGCGTGTTGCACTCTTGGTGGCCGCGGGCTCTCTCCTTGCAGGTGCAGCAGCGGCATTCGCTGGTTACACGCTCTTGCCGAAACAGCCGCTCGGACGCACGCGCCAGCGTCTTCAGCTCGACGCCAACCAATTCAAGGAGCACCTCGCGTGAGTGAGCTGTTGCCGACCTTCGACGAACGGGCGAGTCTCGAGGATCGCGCCCTCAAGGCGCGCGCGCAGCTCGTACGCACGCTCGACGCGCTCGATGTGCGCCGCCAACAGATCGCGCACACTGGTCGCGCCCTTCAGCGTCTCGTCATTCCCGTCGCGGCGGTGCTCGTTGGTGTAGTCGTCGTCGGCGCGAGCTCGACGATCGCCATCCGTGTGGCGACGACGCGAAAAGCTGCACGCGCACTGCCGAGGCGTATCGGGACCGCGCTCGAGCCGGTGCGCAGAGCATTGTTCGGCAACATCAAACCATCCATTCCGTGGGAGGTGCTTCGCAAGGTGACCGTGGTTGCCGCTGGAGTCGTTGCGACGGAAATCGCGAAACGCACGATGAAGAAATCATTCGATGGCAAGCCCGTCTTGCCCGTCTTGCGCCGGTCGCCATCCGCCACGAGCACGAACGCACCACGGTTCTTCAGAGCGCCGCCGAAGAGCGAAAACACAACTGACGGCAACCGTCGTGTTGTCGTCGTCGAGTCGGACGCCCCACGCTGGGCCGCTGCGACTCGTAAACGTCACCCACGAACGACGAGAGGAGTCATGCGATGAGCTCAGATGAAGGTCTCGTCGACGAAGCAGCGCGAGAGACATTTCCTGCGAGCGATGCTCCGTCATGGACGCCCACGCACGCTGGGCTTCCGAAACATGCACGCCGCCGTGGCGAGAGCCCCGTCGACGTGCAGCGTCGGCTGCGCGCCGACATCGAATCTATCGCTCATGCAGCCGAACGAGTACGCGACAGCCGTTCCGTTGACGGACGCGCCGCACGCGGGTTGGCTGCGGATTTCATTGCGAATGCGTTTCTTGATGCTGGTCGTGCTGCCACGCGCATTCCGCTTCCTGTCGACAGCACGGTGGAGACCGTCGAGGCGGTCATGCACGGAGCATCGACGAATGTCGATCAAGGGCAGGTCGTCATCGGTGCCCGCTACGACGCGATGATCCCCTCGAGCACGAGCCCCGCGACAACGGACGTACGAGATATGGGGGCACTCGTGACGTTGCTCGCGCTCGCACGTCATCTCGAGAGCACTTCGTTCATGCGCACGGTACGCCTCGTCGCATTCGCGGACGCGGCGTCGGACGCGGTGCTGTTCGGTCGTGCGGACGCTCTGCACGCAAGTCGCGTTTACGCAAAGCGACTTCGCGAACACGACGTTCTTCTTCGCGGGATGCTGAGTCTCGACGGCTTGTCGTTCTCGAATCCCGACGGTCCACTCGTCACAATCTACGGCAATGGATCCTCACGCAGTCTCGTTGAGCAGACGCGCCGAGGGTTCAAGCGTGGCTCGTCATTGCCTCTTCGGGCGTTCGTCTTGCCTGGCCTGTTTCCGCTCGTCTCAACGGTGGATCAGCGCTCGTTCTGGCGTGAAGGGATTGCCGCCGTGCGCCTCTCGGACGCCTGGGCGCTCTCGTACGCGAGCCGGTTGTCGCGCATCGGCGAACCACGCGCTCCACTTGCGACGGCGTTCGACTTCGACGCCATGACGATGTTCGTGCTCGGTCTCGCACAAGCTGTCACGACGGTCGCAGGTGGCGAACCACCCCATTAAATGAAATGACCGCTTTCAAGTTGAAGCGAGCAAATCGAAAGCGGTCAAGGGATGCTTTTGCAGCAGCGAAATCCAAGATGATAATTGACGTGCCACGCGTCGTCGATTTTCTCAACGTGCCAGCGCGGGTCGAAGTTGCAGTGATCAGGATAGGCTCCCACCTTGTTGGGTGTGCTTTCTGGAATGGGCTCGTTCGGCTCGCGCGCAAGTTCGTTATAAAACCATGCGCTGCCTTTGAGTTGTGAGTAAATGACGTCATCTTCGCGGCGCATCATGACTTCGGCCACGTTGCCGTGCTGGTCGTAGACACCGAAACGTGATCGGCATTGCGGGTACGAACCGGACGGCTCGGTCTCGGTCGAGCACGTCTCCCATGCAGACTTGGCGCTGCGAGCGTCGCACGGGCGGCTGTGACCGCGATTCGTGTTACAAATTTCGAGATCGAGCTTGTCGCCGTAGGCGTAGCGGCGATCGCTTCCGCCCTCCGGATCGGCGCGGCAGGCGATATTCCACTCTGTCTGCGAACAGAGGCGTTTGCCTTGGAGCTCGCATACCTTCTTTGCATTCGTAGGTGGCGTCCAAACCATGGGCAATTCGCACGCCTGATTCGGAAATTCGAAGATATCAATGCAGAACCAGGGTTCTTTGCCTTTGATCCACACAGGCACCATGTTTTCGGCGCCGCATTTCGCGCGCTGTTCGGATGTCTGAAGGACTGTGTTCTTTAGCCCTGCGAGGCATTGCTCTTTGCTTATCGTGTGAAGCGCAATGGCTTTGTTCCCCTGATTCATGCGCGAAGGTCCGTTGGGTCCGAAAACGCGCTGCAAGAACTGATCTGGCATGACCGTCTTCTTTTCTTTTTCGGACGCCGGCTTTATCTCAAAGAGGGCGAGGAGTTCCTCTTTGGTGTCGCGATGGTTTGCCATTGGGTCGCTGAGCGCCGTGGCCGCGTCTTCGTTGCTTGCCTCCAAATCCATAGCTTCCGGATGTGTGGGTTGCGAATTGCTTGCATCCTGCACATCCAGCCGCGCGTTATTGACGGCAGGCGGGTTCATCGGAGTGCCGTCGAGGGCTTCTTTGCCCCGCGGCGTTGCAGGATGACACGAAGCACTGGATATGGATGCGGCGAAGGCCGCGGTGCACACGGTGAGCGACGCACGGCGGCCGAGTGCTTCGATCATGGAATGGATCCTACAACGCATCGCTAGAGTCGCCTGTTCCTAGCAAGTTGGGTTGTCGTTGTCGCGCGGCCATTGCACGGCGGCCGCGTCTGACATAACTTCGGTGACCCATGGCGGAGGATTTTTATTCGATATTGGGCGTGCCGCGTGGGGCCGACGCTGCCACCATCAAAAAGGCGTATCGAAAGCTCGCGCGCGATCTGCATCCGGACAAAAACCCGGGCAACAAATCCGCAGAGACGCGCTTCAAGGCCGTCAACCGTGCGTACGAGGCGCTGGGTGACGAGAAAAAGCGCAAACTCTATGATGAATTCGGCGAAGATTCGCTGCACGAGGGTTTCGACGCAGAGAAAGCGCGTGCGTACAAGCAATGGCAGGAGCGTGCTGGCAGCGGCGGCGGCTTTGGCGGTGGCGGGCGCGTAAACCTCGAAGATCTCTTTGGCGGGCAGGTGTCTGGTGGCAACGTCTACGGTGGCGATCCCTTCGCCGATCTGTTCGGGCGTACCCGTCAGCGCGGGCCCATGAAAGGGCAGGACTTCGAGCAAGCGATTACGGTCAATTTCGAATCAGCAGTGCGCGGCACTCAACTCCAAATGAAAAGAACCGGGCATGCCGAGCCTGTGACCGTGCGCATCCCGCCCGGCGCCGACGAGGGCAGTCGCGTGCGCATTCCGGGGCAGGGCGGTCCATCACCGAATGGCGGGCCAAACGGCGACCTCATTCTTGTTCTTCATGTTGAGCCGCACCCTTTGTTCGAGCGAAAAGGCGATGATCTTTATCTCGATGTTCCCATTACGGTGAGCGAAGCGGTTAAGGGCGCGAAGGTGAAGGTACCGACGTTCAACGGCCCTGTTGCCGTGACCGTACCGCCGGGAACGCAGAGCGGGACGAAGCTTCGTTTGCGTGGAAAAGGCGTCGCGCGCAAGGGCCGCGAGACGGGTGCTCTCTACGTGCGCTTCATGGTGCAGGTGCCGCCGGGCGACTCGCCCGAACTGTTACGAGTCGTGAGTGAGCTCGAACGTTTCGAAACCTCCGACGTTCGCGGCAAACTCAATATCTGAGAGCGTGTTTACCAGTCGTTGCGAGCGAATCGAGGCTAGGGCGGAGCGCGAGGAGCCCACGAAAGCGTACTTATCGTACGTGCGCAGGCACCGCAGCGCCCAACCGACGAATCGATTCGCTCGCAACGACTGGTAAACACGCTCTAAAGATCACTTCCTCTTTTTGCCTTTATGGCTTGTCTTGACCTTCTTTGTTTTTGCCGGCTTCGCCTTTGGCTTGAGGAACATCTTCTTGCCGTGCAACTTTTTAGTTGCTCTCCGCGATCCTCGCTCGGATTGCCCACGTCGCGTCCGCCGCTCCTCGTGTTCGTTCGCTTCGCTCTTCGTGCGTCGTCCATAGACCGTGCGCCGCAAGATTGCCGCATCCGTCACCGTAATGGGCAATCGATCGCCGAGGGTTAGGATGTCTCCTGAGCGACGCGCGTGCGCTGACAGACCGTCGTCATCGATCACGAAGTCTGGTCCGATATCTTCGGTGCGTACGAGCACGTCGACGAACGGCTCGTCGAGCGTGACGAACATGCCCGAACCCACAAATGCCGAGATCGTGCCCTCGAACGAATCGCCGATGCGATCCATCATGTAAAAGCAGCGATAGACGTCGAGGACTTCGCGTTCGACCTCCATCGCGCGTCGCTCCGCCATGGAGGACTGCGTGGCGGCTTCCGTTCGCTGATCCATCTGACCGACCTGTCGGAGCGCCTTTTTGCGCGCGCGCTCATCGTGCGTGAGCGCCGCGTGCACGATGCGGTGCACGACGAGGTCCGGGTAGCGGCGGATGGGCGAGGTGAAGTGCAAGTACGCGGTCGATGCGAGACCGAAGTGTCCGAGGTTCGATACGTCGTACGCCGCCTGCTTCATGGAACGAAGAAGGAGGTTGTTGAGAACGTTCGACAGCGAATGTTGCGAGAACGTCTTGAGCAGCGCCGACAGTTCCTTCGGTGTTTGTGTTGCTTCGGCGTCGAACTCGACGCCAAGCCGCTCGCACATGGCACTCAATCGATCGAGTTTGTTCGAATCCGGCGGCAGATGCACGCGATAGACGCCGGGCAAGTCGTGTTTGAGCAGCCACCCCGCAACGATCTCGTTGGCGAAAATCATCAGCTCCTCGATGAGCTGATATGCCTTCTTCACCCCCGCGTCTTCTGCACGCCTCGTGATCGCGACAGGCTTGCCGTTCGCATCGAGTTTCACGACGGCCTCGGGCAGATCGAAGTCGAGCGCGCCTCGTTTCATGCGGCGCGTGCGAAGGTGACGTGAGCACTCGTACGCAACACGCAGACCTCGAACCAACTCTTCGGCTTTCGGTTGCTGTGGCGGCGCGTCCGTAAAGCCGAGAGCTCGCGCGACGCCGCCGTACGTTAGCTTCGCCGCGCTCTTCATGAAGCCGCGCACGACGCGCGATTTTTTCACGTGTCCTTTTGCGTCGAGCTCGGCGTGCACGCACAAACAAAGCCGTACGACGTCGGGCAGGAGCGAGCAGAGGTTCGACGATAGTGCGCGCGGCAGCATCGGGATCGCGCGATCCGGCAAGTAGATGCTGCATCCGCGTGCGCGCGACTCTTCGTCGATCTTCGTGCCGGGGCGCACGTACGCACTCACGTCCGCGATGGCGACCCAAACCTCGTAACCGCCCGAGGCCGATCGCTCGACCCAGACTGCGTCGTCGTGATCGCGCGCATCTTCGGGATCGATCGTTGGCAGCGGGATGTGCGTGAGGTCCTCACGCCCCTCGAGCATGGATGGCGGGACGTCGAGTCCGTAGGCTTCGGCCTCGTCGATCGCGAGTTCGGAGTGCACTTCGTCAATCGACGCGAGCAGAAGGATCTTCCTGACTTCCACAGAGAGCTCGCCAGGGGCGCCGAGCACCGCGAGGAGCTTGCCTTCGGGGTGGGCGTCGGGGCTGGCAGGAAAGCGTGTAATCTGCACGACAACGACTTGACCGTCGACGCCGCTATTGCCTTCGCCGTCCTGTCGATCCATCTCGCGCGTGAGCGTGACGGGACCACGAACGCGCGGATCATCGGGTAACACCCAGGCGCTCTTGCCGCGCCGCCGGAGGATGCCGGAGATGCGGTTCGTCCCGCGCTCCATCACCTCGATGATTTGTCCTTCGGCGCCGCGGCTGCCGCGTGCGACGATCTCGACGACGACGCGATCGCCGTGCATTGCACCCGAGAGAGATGCGGTTGGGATGAACACGTCGTCGCCCGTCGCTGTCGGGCTCGCTACGAAGCCAAAGCCACGTGGATTCACACTGAGGACGCCTTCGCGCCTGTCGCGGTCCTTGCTTCGGGCCACGTTGCGCGTGGGCGTGCGGCTTCTCATCCTCCCCCTGCTACACGATATCCTCCGCTCCGTCGCGAGAATATTGTATTCCAGTCTCGATATCCATCTGGGCCCGTCGCCCCTACGTGAACCATGCGCAAGAGTCTGCCGTTTTGGTTGGTGATTGCTTTTTCGATCCTGGCGCTCGTTGCAAGCGCAATTCTCTTCGTCGATTACGTCAAACCGCACGCCGTGTTCTGCGGCGAGGAGGGCGGCTGCGGCGCGATGAAGCGCACCATCTTTGCCTTCCCGCTAGGCATTCCCACTCCCGTGTTCGGCATTTCGGGGATCTTCGCCATCGCGCTCCTTCAGCTCGTGCCCGGGCGACGTGCGCGCATCGCGCAAGCCGTACTCGCGATGGTGGGCGCCCTTCTGGCTCTCGGCTTTATCGTCGTGCAAGCCATGATGAAGACGGTTTGCCCATACTGCATCGTCGTGGATACCTCGGCGCTCGTCATCGGTGCGCTGTCGATCCTGCGTCTCGTTCGCGGTTCCGATCCTCCAAGGAGCAAGGTGCTTGCATTGTGCATATCGGCCGTGCTTCTTGCCGGCATCGCAGTTCCGATCGGAATTGGCCAAATCAAAAAGCCTCTAACCGCCGCTGTCCCAAGCGTTATCGCGCAAGAGATCCATAAGGCCCCTCGTGGCAAGTTGCTCGTGATCGACTTTGCCGACTTCGAGTGTCCGTTCTGTCGAATCACGCACACAGAGCTCACGCCGCTGCTCGAAGAGCGCAAAGAAAAAATTTTCCTCGTTCGCAAGCACGTGCCGCTTCGCATGCACCCACACGCGCGGGACGCTGCGCGCGCGGCCATTTGCGGAGAGATCATGGATAAGCGCGACGCGATGGCAGACGCGCTCTTCACCGCGAACGATCTCTCTCCCAATGGTTGCAGGGCAATTGCGAAAAGCCTTGGTCTCGATGTAGAGAAATTCGACGCGTGCGTGAAATCCGCCGCGACCGACGCGCGTATCGACGCAGACACTTCCACCTTCCGTGCCGCCGGAGGCCATGGCCTTCCGACGTTTTGGTTCGGCACAACGAAGGTCGAAGGCGCGCAGGATCGCGAAAAGTTGCGTGCCGCGCTCGACGCCGCCCTTGAGCAACCCTGAAACCATGCCGCACGCTTCTCAGAGCGTGTAGGCAGCCGTCGCGAGCGAATCGAGGCTAGCCCGAATGCCGCTCACTTAAGCCTCAAACTTCAGGGCAAGCTACAAGATGGAGTAGATGCGTGCTCGCTGGTCCCCAATATGGAGCATGTCGATCGCGCTAAATGAGCGGCATTGAGGCTAGCCC
>Ga0123357_10001243_pt1 | contig 26788 bp, 15 predicted proteins | sample TergutEmb28metaG_FD_89873 | JGI IMG/M metagenome (GOLD analysis project Ga0123357, IMG submission 89873) | Embiratermes neotenicus P4 segment gut microbial communities from Petit-Saut dam, French Guiana - Emb289 P4 | ecosystem: Host-associated > Arthropoda: Insects > Digestive system > Gut ...
AATGAATGACATCCTAAGCGCTGAAAGTGCGTAATCAAGATGTCGCCCCTTCAGGGCTTGGGCTACCACTCGTTTCCACATCGTAGGGCGATGCCCTACGCTATTGATTTATAAGGCTTTCAGTCTTAACCTGACGGCTATGGTCTCTGACGGTCGTGTTAAAAACAAAGCTCCGCTTTGTAATTATGCAAGTCAGAGACTTGCTTTCAGTAGCGACAAAAGCAGAGCTTTTGCCGAGCGTAACGCACAACAAGCTACGCTTAACGGAGGAAATATTAAATTATTGTATTGAAGTGATTTAAACTTTTTCTATCTTCCCCCCGGTTTGCCTTAATCTGTGATTAAGAAGTGAGCGAAGAATGGGTCTTTAGCGTTAGGCGTCGATTCCGATCGACGTCCAACAAGGTAGGAGTTTTTAAGAAACACATCCGAATAACAGGTTAAAAATGGTGATTAACAGCAGATTAAAACATGAGAATAAGGATATTAGGTAATTACAAATTGCCGAGAGAAAGGCGACCGAATTGCAAATTCGGCCGAACGCTGGAAACATTGAGTACTAAATTAATATTATAAACAGATGAAAAAAAACGCCGTAATTATTATTTTGCTATTGTTAACTATTACTGTGCTTAAAGCGCAGAGTAATTATCGCCCCGGTTATATTATAACTGTTAACAACGATACCATAAGAGGTTTGATAGATTTCAGAACCGATGAAGTCAATGCAAAAGTATGTAAATTCAAGTTGTCTGAAACAAGCAAAGAGCAATCTTACCATCCGGGAGAAATAGCAGGGTTCCGATATATTGAAGATGGGAAATACTATGTATCACGTGATTTTTTAATAGAAGGGAAACAAGAAAAAATATTTTGGGAATATTTGGTGCAAGGAATACTTAGTTTGTATTTTTTGGAAAGAGGGGGAATCGAATATTATTCATTTGAAGATGAATTGGGGAATGTAACCATAGTGCCCAAATACCCGGATAAACAATTGACACTTCGTGAAACCGGCAACACGTATATGAAACAGGATAATCAATATATGGGGATCGTTCGCTATCTGTTCAGAGATAATAAATCGGTTTCGAAAGCAGCGGAAAGTGTTAAATTTAATCATCCTTCGATGATTAACTTGACAAAAAAATACCACGATGAAGTATGCACAACCGGCGAAGAATGTATTGTATTTGAAACGAAAGTAAATCAACGTGATACAAGAACAAAATTTTCTCTGTACGGAGGGTGGCAAAGATTATCACACAAATTCGGAGATGAAGAATTAGATGCAATTCATTGTTTATCGCCTGTGATTGGCTCTCAATTAAATTTTTCATATGTCCGCTGGCAAAAATCATTAAGCTTGCAAATGGAAGTTTCACTTTCTCAACTCAAAGGAAAAATACGATTTGAAAGAAAAGATAATTTTGATGAATATTTTAAATACCAAGCAATGGTTGCTCAAGGCAAATTTGGAGGAAAATACACCTATCATAAAGGAAAAATAAGACCATTGGCAGAAGCAGGCATATCTTTGTCGTATTTGTTTGCAGCTTCGAGTGTTTATCATCATGGGACCAGATATCAAGTAATAGAAGAAGATAATTCTCTGTTACCCGATCCTTTAATGTCGGGATATTATATAGGAACAGGAGTTGATTATCAATTAAAAAAAGATAATTTTTTATTGTTCCGAATAACTTTTGATGATCAACTTGGAGCATCCAAAAAAGTTTATATTGCTGATAAAATGACAGCGTGGCAGCTGAAGTTAGGGTATACTTTTTAAATACGACTATTAAATGAAAGAAAGCTAAAGGAACGCCCGGCCTTTATTGTTTTGATTATGATTACAAAATTGTCTTTAAGCATCCATATCTATGTGTATGATTTTTTGCATGTATGAGTCGGACTATGACACTACAAGTAAATTTGAAATCGCATATATCGGATAAACATCAATATTTTCGTAATGTGTAAAATTTTCGAGCGAAGTACGAATGCCTTTTGTAATTCTTTTTTCTTTCATAAACAAATGCAAACTTTGCATAGCGCCTTGTGTGCCGGCTTTTACTTCAATGGGTACAATTTGTGCACCTTTTTGTATCAAAAAATCAATCTGTGCACTGCTTTGATATTTTTTGCGTTGCCAATAATAGAGCGAAACCGGATTGTAGCACGAAGCGCCTTTGAGCAATTCCAAGCCAACAAAAAGTTCGGCAATAGCGCCGCGATTGATAGTCTTGAAATCATCTGTAACAAAAATCTGCGACATATCAAGCCCTAAAACCTGTTGAAAAAGTCCCGTGTCGAATAAAAACATTCTCTGAAATTTCGGATTGATTTCCGCACCCAAAGGAATGCCATTGGCGGAAGTGTGCGTTACAGGATAAACCAAACCCGCCATAATCAACATTTCCAAAGCCTGTTTTACTTGCGAATTTGAGGCTTGTGTAGCGGCTTTTTCATACACGAACTTTCCCTCTGCCTGACGAACTACCGATTCAAAAACTTCATTTATCCGTAAGACAGGAACTTGCTTTTTATATTTTGCAAAATCGTTTTTCAGTGAAACCAACAGACTGTTCAAAACAGTTTGAACTTGTAATAAATCATTGGTTTTTAAATATTTAGCAACAGCATTGGGCATTCCGCCGATGATTAAAAATCGTTTGAGTAATTCCACCGTTTTTTTATGAATGACTTCGTGTAACGGATTTTCGACATTGGCTTTGCGAATGGCATCCAATAACAAATTTTCGCCCAAAGCATTCAAAAATTCATAAAACGAAAATGGATACATAAACATTGAAGTAATGCGTCCTACGCCGAAAGAGGGTATTTCTTCGAGCGCAAATTCCAACAGCGAACCGGCGGCAATTACGTGTAAATTGGGCATTTTTTCGTAGAAATATCGCAACGAAGAAATGGCAGGAACGCAAGCTTGTATTTCGTCGAAAAATAAAAGCGTTTTCCCCGGAATTATCGGAATCCCATATTTTAAGGATAGTTGTTCGACTATCGGCTGAGGAGAGAGCGAACCTTTTTCAAAAAAACTGCGTGTTTCTATGTCTTCTTCAAAATTTATTTCGAGAAAATGCTCAAAACATTTACCTAAATGCCTTACAGCCGAAGATTTGCCTACCTGACGCGCACCGCGCAGCATTAAAACTTTGCGGTCGTCTTCCTTGCTCCAAGCCAAAAGTTCGACATCAATATTCCGAAAAAAATAGTTGTCTTTTTTCATTTTTTACTCATAGATTGTCAGGGTGTAAAGGTAATATATTTTTTATGACAGAAAAATCTAAGGGCAAAAAATGTCTTATTTTGTAAAAATCTAAGGGCAAAAAATGTATTGTTTTGTAAAAATCTAAGGGCAAAAAAATGTTCATTTTGTAAAAATCTAAGGGCAAAGCGTATTTCTTCTTCATGAAGTATCGAGATAATGTATTAACAGGGGATATGCAATATAATTTTAATGCTCTTTTTTTACGTATTCGGTAGGCAGGCAGCCTTTATATTTCTTAAATATCGTTGAAAAATAAGAAGGCGTAAATCCTATGATGAAGCTTATTTCGGTAGCATTGTATCTGCCTTCGGCAAGTAACCGGCAGGCTTCGGATAATCGCACGCGGCGGATGAAGTCTATTGCCGAATCTCCTGTGATAGCTTTCATTTTTAAATGGAGATTGGAACGGCTCATGCCCATTTCACGGCTTAATTCTTCGACGGAGAAATCAGGGTTTTCCATTCTTTTCATCACTATTTCCTTTGCTTTTTGTAACAATTCTTCGTCCAACGTATTGGTGGACAATTCCATAACATTTGCTTCTATGTTATTCAAGTAGTGTCGAATGATGCGCTGTTTGTGTTTGAATATGTTAGTGATTTTCGCCAAGAGCACCGACCAAACAAAAGGCTTATTCAGATAATCATCTGCGCCTATTTGCAAACCTTCCAGTTGATCGCTCGCTTCCGATTTGGCGGTAAGTAAAATCAATGGAATATGGCATGTCTGAATATTCCGCTTTAGTTTTTTGCAAAATGTGATACCATCCATCACAGGCATCATCACATCGGAAATAATCAAATCCACATCTTTGTTTTCCTGCAATTTTTGCCAGGCTTCCTCTCCGTTTCCGGTAGCCACAACAAGATAATGTTTTGAGAGGTTTTCTATCAGATAATTACGTATGTCTTTGTCGTCTTCAACCACTAAGATACATTTTTGACTTGTTCCTTGTTGTTCTTCCTCTTCCAAATCTGTTGCATTTTCCTGTTGTAACAGCGCAATGTCATTTGATAAATCGATCGAAACATCCGTTGTCGAATCCAATTTTGTTTGCGTAGCTTTCTCGTTTTCGTCGTAATCTTCTTCTCTGCATGGAAGCGTCACCTTAAAGGCGCTTCCTTCTTGTGGAATACTGTGGACTACTATCTCTCCGTGATGCTTATTTACCAAAACTTTCACAAAAGAAAGCCCAACGCCTGTGCCTTGCGAATGTTCTTCGACTTGAAAAAACCGGTCGAAAATTTTTGCCTGCTTTTCATACGGAATTCCGCAGCCCGAATCGGTTACTTCCAAATAAAAATAATTATCTTGCAACCCGATAGCCACCTCAATGACTCCCTTTCCGGATGTAAACTTCAAGGCATTGCTGATTAAATTCGACAATATCCGTTCGTAATAATTAGGATCAATCCAAATATATTCGTCATCTATCCGGCTGTTGAACAGAAATTCTATATTCTTTTGTTCAGCTAATTCGGTAAACAGGTCGAAAATATTTTGTGTCAGTTGTTGGATTTGCACTTTTCTCACGGCTAATTTTATTGCTCCCATTTCTGCCTTGCGGTAGTCTAACACCTGATTTACCAAATGAAGCATACGCAGGGCGTTTTGTTGAACAAGCTTTAATTGTTTTTGCAGCCATTTATCTTTCGTTTCACGTTTTAGGGCTTCTTCTACGGGTGAAAGAATAAGCGTTAACGGCGTGCGAAATTCGTGCGACACATTAATAAAGAAACGTATCTTTTCCTGTTCCATTTCCTTCATGCGTTCTTTGTCCTTCCGCTCCAGCTCCAACTGCTGTGTCATAACTTTCCGATTGATTTTTAGACGCGACCACCAATAGATTACACCGGCAATAATTATTACCGACAGTAGTCGCACATACCATGTTTGATACCATCGCGGCAAAATTTCTATGATTAATTCGGTAGGTTTGTCGCACCACTTGCCCGAATTATTTGCCGATTTCACAACGAATTTGTAGGAGCCCGGACTTAAATTCGAATAATTAACCTCCGTATTTTTAGTGTAATACCAATCTTTATCAAATCCTTCCAATTTGTAGGCGAACAAGTTGTTGTCTTTTCCCGAAAGATAATTAGGAACTACAAATTTTAATCCGAATGCATTGTATTTCGAAGGTATTCGTATTTTATGCTGCTGTTCTATACTTCCACTGCCCAAAATTCCGGTTTTATCGCCTGCAACCACTTTTCTGTTGAATATCGTAAGATAATCAATAATAGGCGCCGGCGAAAAAGGATTATCTTTCAAACGTTCAGGGAAAAAAGCATTTAATCCGTTTATTCCACCAAAATACATTTTTCCGCTGCCGGTTTTACAATACGAACTGATGTTGAACTGATTGCTTTGTAATCCGTCTGCAATATCGTAACGTCTGTATTTTTCCGAATTCAAATCCAACACAAAAAGTCCGTCTCCCGTGCTGATCCATAAACGCCGGAAAGCATCTTCCAAAATTCCGAGTATGGAAATATCGGGGAAATTTATCGCCGAAATATCAAGAGTGTTCTGTGTTTTTAAATCGTAGCAATACAAACCTTCGGAAGAGCCTATCCATACACAATTATTTTTATCCTGATGGAAACAATATACTTGCTCGCGTATTTCGCTTCCAATAGTATTTGCAACAGATTCATCCTGATGTATTCCGTCTGCAATCACATAGCGCGCCAAGCCTTTTTGAGTTCCTATCCAAACGCCTTGTGCTTCATCTTTAAATAAGGCCATGATGGATTGATTTTTAAATGGCCGCTCTCCTTTTTGGGTAATAAACTCTTGTGTATAATTGTTCTTCCGGTTATACATAAATAATCCCGAAAGAGTCCCCAGCAACATATTGGCTTCGTCTTGTATCAAAATCGCATATACTCTATCATTAATAATAGGGTCGGCGCTAAAGTTTATTCTGTTGAACGCTTGCGTTTTTGTCGAATATTTACATAAACCGCCGCCGTGCAAGCCAATCCAAATATCATTATTATTGTATTTATCAATACAGATAGCTTTCACATTGTTGCCGCTAATTTCTAAAGGATTGTTTTCAGTATGCCGGTAGTGTAGAAATGAGCCTGTAGCAGGATTCAGCACATCAATACCATTGTCGTTGGTGCCAATCCAGATTTGTCCGGAAGCATCTTCCAGCATAGCCCCTATCACATTATCGCTAATAGAATGGCCTCCCGGCTGATAGTAATAATGTTCAAACTGTTTTCTCAAGGGATGATAATAATTCAATCCGCCAAAATAAGTACCACACCACATTCCGCCTTGAGAATCGCGAAAAATGGAACGAATTGAATTTTGACTGACTTCTCCTTCCTGATAATTAGTGTTGAAATATTGAACAACATTCCCCGCCAATTCATCCAGCACATTCAATCCTACGAACGAGCCAACCCACAAGCGGCGATTATCGTCGTAACAAAGCGAACGAATAACATTCGATGACAAACTGTTTTTATTGGTATTGCTGTGGCCATACAAGGTCTTTTCGCCTGTGGCAACATCATACAATATCAACCCGTTACTTTCGGTAGCAATCCAAAATTTCGATTTATTAAAAACATTACTCAACAAGGCATTGACCGAATACGATCGAAACGATTCGTCGACAAGAACACTTTTCTTATTTTTCTCGTTGTAACGGAAAACTCCTGCCGAGCTGCCGTAATAAATTTCATCATCAAAAATCAAAAATACATTGATAGACTCATTCTCGCGTGATAACACAAGTTTGTAGCCTTTTTCAAAATTAAATTCATACAAACCTTTTGCCGTTGCAATCAGATAATCTCCATTCGACAACTCCAATAAATCGTTTACCCTGATATTTTCTTCTCCTGCAATAAGCGGATAATTCCGGAATTGATCTTTATTTGCATCATAAATGGAAATCCCTTTGTTTGTTCCTACCCACATATTTCCTTTTTTGTCTACAAATAATTTTCGTATTTGATTATTTTCTAACGAATTAGGTAGTTTTTTGTCGTTCTTGTAAACTGTAAAGTTGTATCCATCGTAACGATTTAAGCCATCGCTTGTGCCGAGCCATAAATAGCCTTGCGCATCCTGTAAAATGGAGAAAATGGAGCTTTGCGACAAGCCGTCTTTCAGACTGAAATGTTTGAATTCGACACTAACTTCCTTCCTGTTTCCTTGTGCCGGAATAATCATATTATTTGACAAAAGGAACAGCAACAACAAAAAAAGTATGCAACGCAATTGTTTATTCATCTTTTATAATAAACGATTGAATATATTCAGGATTTCGTGCCAAATGATAAATGTCAATAACATCAATGGTCGAGGTAGTTACAGAATACAAAACGCAACCATTCTTCTGTGACTTTACAAAATTCTTCGAAAGAAATATGCGGTGCATTTTCGCTATTTCTAACCATTTTCTTAAAATCCTCTATTGTAGTCGCTTCTTTTTCACTCGGGAATTGCCAATCTATTTGCTTTTTTATTTGCTTTGTTGCTGTTGCCATACATTTAATATTTAAAATTTACAGTTACAAAATTACAGATTTCTTTATTTTTTGCCAAATTTCCAAGTCATATTTTTTATTACATTGTTAAGTTGAGCCGGATCAAAGTGCACTGAAATTACCTGACATGCTATCCACCGCTTGCGGGAAACTTAGACATTAACCGGCAAATTCAACAAACAAAAAAGTATTTTCAACAAATGAGAAATTTAATCAATTTCATTACTTATATCTTTGTTCTTGAAAATTTAAACTATATTTTTATGAAAAAGTTAAACATTCTTCTGTTCATTTCTTTTATCTTTTGCTCATCTGTTTTAGGGCAAGGCTTCGTGTTTTTTAATCCCGAAGGCGCATTAACGGAAACATTTGTAAGAAACGCAAAAGAAGGAACAAACAGTGTTATCGAAACCATTGTAAGCGACAAAGTCGATGTCGCAAATCTGCCTGTAAAGTATAAATTGTTGAGTAGCTGTTCTATTTCATCCGAAACTCCATTAAAGAACGACTTCACAACAGTTAGATATATTACTATCGAAAAGAAAAACCAAGCTTCTAAAGATTGGACTTTAATTATACATCAATTGAAACCGGCGTCTCTTCCATTCGAACTGTCTTTTTCAAAATCAAATCCATGCGATTTATCATTCGAAAATCCCAAACCCTGGGCAGGATACGGCATTGATTATACGAAACCAACCGTAGCGCGTTTCGGTAATTCGGGCGTTGGATTTTTTGTAGCATTCGATGGCGGAGCAAAAGAAGTCGGTTTCGAACTCACTTCTGTAGGCAACCAGGAATTCAACGGTGAAATGGATGTAGAATATTCTCAGGATGGATTGAAATGGAAAGGTCTAATTACATACACTTCCACGAAACCATTTAAAAACGGCGAAAAAAACACCTTGTCCTTGCCTTCAAATGCACGCTATGTTCGTTGGGTGTATGCTGTTCGTGAAAAACAAAATGTAAATCTAAACAATATATATATTAATTAATCTATTAAAATTTTGTAGTTATGAAAAAAGTATTTTTACTTTCAATTACTTTGGTTTTGGCAACAATAGTTGTCATGGGGCAAGCCGTTAACGTTCGTATCTCGGCATTTGACTTGAAAGATGCGAGTGATAATTCGCTCATATTAGGCTTTAATGCTGCTAATGCAACTGGCGTTTTCGATAATGCCACAGCATCGCCTGCCGTTTTGGATTTCATATACAAAGCAGGTGTCGATTTAAGCAATGTAACTCTTGCCGTTACAGCAAGTAATTCGGGTTTCGTTGCGAATCCTCCTACTGATTTCTCAGGTCCGTTACAGTTAAAAACACAAGATGGAACTGAAAGCCCTTATTCTTATTGCTTGTACAATGTAACTCCTCGCCAATTAACCCCTGTGGAGTTGCCTGCTACAATGGACATAGCTACCCCATTTTCATCGGAAACTGTCGGTTGGGCTGCTGCTCGTTTAGATCAGAGAAACCCGAGTATCAATGGAAAAGGAACCCCTGCTCTTGGTTTTGCTGCAGCCGGTGTTTTTACGCTTTTGTCTTTTAGCAATGCTCCCGACTATTTGTACTTCAAAGCTGCAAGTGCTGCTGCTACTAACGGTAATGTATTGGATATTTATGAATCGGTCGATGGCATTACTTGGAATGAAAGCAAGACAGCAACTTATTCAGACGCGGACAAAACAATTGATCTTGTAGCGAGTGTACCGGATGCACCCAAAGCCGTAAAATTAAGTTCAACTACCCGTTTTGTTAAATTCCTTTTATCAGCTCGCTCAGGAGGTAATTTTTATATATTTAATATTTCTGCTACCGCAGGAGCAACCGGCATCTCAAACACATCTGTGGCAGATGCAAAAGTATTTGTTCAAAACGGTTTGTTGAATATTGTATCGAATGAAGCGATCGCTAATTTGGAAATATTTGCATTAAACGGCCAATCGCTTGCTAAAATCGATAATCCGGCAAATCAAGTAAATATTGCCAATTTGCCTGCAGGTTGTTACATTGCAAAACTGAAAAATGCAGACGGACAAACCGTAGTTAGTCGTTTTATAAAATAAAAGAATACCGGATATTTTACCCAAGAGTTCCGCAGGAACAGCACTTTATAAACCGTAGGTATAACCTACGGAGAAGCAGTCTTCTCTCACATACTCATAGCCTCGCAGAGGCGATACAATGGAGAGTTGAAAGTTTCGTCCCTGCGGGACTTGGAGTAAAGATATATGTTTGCTACCGTAGGTTATACCTACGGTTTATAAAGTGCTGTTCCTGCGGAACTCTTAAGGTAAAACATTCGGTAATCATTAAAATAATATATAGATTCATTAACTTATAATTTTATCATATAATCATGAAAAAAAGATTTTTTCTTTCTATTGCTTTGGTTTTAGTAACAATAGTTGCCATGGGGCAGCGTATTAATCTTATTAATGGTGCTTGTCCTTTCGATCTGAAAGATGAGCATGGTAATTCGATCGTATTAGCTGCGAGACCAAAAAATGCAACTGCCGCTACGTCTGCTGCTGCTGCATCTCCTGCTGATATGGAGTTTATATACTTGGCAGGTACCAGTTTAGCTAATCTAACTCCTGTTGCTACAGCTGCCAGCAGTGGTTTTATTAACGACCCACTTGTGCCTACTGATTTCTCGTCGGCCGTGATAATAACAACGCAAAATGGTGCCGGTACCAGTTTTTGTAAATACAAAGTAAGTCCTCAACCATTGACACCGGTGCCACTACCGAAGGGAACTCCCTTCAAAATGGATTTTACTTCTCCCGGTACCGGATGGGCAATGGCTATTTTAACGCAAGCGACTCCATCTATCACCGGAATAAGCCCTAATCCTGCCGCGCTTCTTTTTGACGGTCCCAACGGCGTATCAACAGTTTTGGGTTTTACCGATGTTCCGGACGTTTTGTCGTATAAAATAGCACGTTCAAGTGATGGCGCCGATCTTGTTTTGGCGGTTTCCGAATCGATTAACGGTATTGAATGGAGCGATCCCGTAAAAACTTATCAAAATGCAGATATTCCTGTCAATACAAGTGTGCCGACAACACCTGAAACCATAAATTTAAAATCCTCTACTCGTTTTGTTAAATTTACTTTAACCGGTCGTACCGCCGGTAACCTTTGGCTGTTTGACGTTTCCGTTAGTGCAAAACTGCAAGATTGTCGTATCACGGCATTTGATCTGCAAGATGCAAGCAATAAATCGCTTATATTGGGTTATAATGCGGCTAATGCAACCGGCGTTTGGGATAATGCCTCAGCAACGGCTGCCGCTTTGGATTTCATATACAAAGCGGGTACCGATTTAAGCAATGTAAACCTTGTTACTACAATTGATAACTCGGCTTTTATTGTTGATGTGCCTGTCGATTTTAGGGCGTCGTTGCCACTACAAACGCAAAATGGAACCGAGAGCCCTTATGCTTACAGTCTGTATAATGTAACTCCTCGCCAATTAACGTCGATAGAGTTGCCGGCAACACCGGACATCACCACGGCGTTTTCATCGACTACCAAAGGCTGGGCGCAAGCTCGCTTAGGTCAAAGCAAACCGAGTAATATGGGAAGTATTCCTTCTCTCAGCTATCCTGCTGCCGGAGTTTTTACGCTTTTGTCTTTTAGCAATGCGCCCGCTGTTTTATCTTTTGGATTAGGTACCAGTCAGGCTACCGGTAATGTATTCGATGTTTTAGAATCAACAGACGGCATTACGTGGGATAGTCCTACAGCAAGTTTTACGGACATTCCTCTTCTTGCAGATGCGCCAACAGCAACACCTTTTAGCGTAAATTTAAAATCAACCACCCGCTTTGTTAAACTTATTTTATCGACTCGTGGGGGAGGTAATTTTTATTTATTTGATATTTCTGTCACCGCAGCCGCAAACCCGGGAACCGGCATGTCAAACACATTTGCAACCGCCACCAAAGTATTTGCTCAAAACGGTTTGTTGAACATTGTGTCAAACGAAGCTATCGCTAATTTGGAAATATTTGCGTTAAACGGTCAATTGCTTGCTAAAGTCGGCAATCCGGCAAACCAAGTAAATATTGCTGGTTTATCTGCGGGTTGTTATATTGCAAAATTAAAAAATGCAGACGGACAAACAGTGGTTTGTCGTTTTGTAAAATAATTTAATAACCATTTAGCCACGAATTACACAAATTTACACTAATTAAAGGGTTTCTATTTTCTTATAAAATAATTTGTGTTATTTCGTGTAATTCGTGGCCTTTTGAAAAAAACCTATTTTGAATTCCTAAAATCCCATAATGTTATGAAACATCTTGTGATATCTATATTTGCTTCTCTCCTCTGTTTTAGTGCGTTGCATGCTATGCCTACAGCCGAAGAACATCCTCGCCTGTTGTTGCGGGCAGGTGAAGAACAAGCCATATTAAATACTGTGCAACAAGATGCGACGTGGGCTTTTCTGCATAATGCCATTATCGCCGAAGCCGATAACATGATTTCTTTACCTAATTTAGAACGAGTTATAATAGGTGGCCGGCTTTTGGAAACATCGCGCGAAGCGCTTCGCCGCCTTTTTTATTTGAGCTATGCCTACCGCACCACAGGAGATATAAAATATTCAAATCGAGCTAAAAGTGAAATGCTGAGCCTCGCCGCTTTCAGCGATTGGCATCCTGATCATTTTTTAGATGTTGCCGAAATGACAACCGCCGTAGCTATCGGTTATGATTGGTGCTACGACCAATTGTCGCCTTCGGAACGCACAACAATTAAGGATGCTATTAAAAACTTCGGATTAATTGCTTCTAACAACGATACTTCGTGGACAACAATGACAAACAACTGGATTCAGGTATGCTCTGCAGGAACTCTTTTTGGAGCTTTGGCAATACTCGAAGATGAGCCAACGCTTGCCAACCAGGTAATCAATCGCTCGAAAAATCTTATAACCACTGCACAGAATTTCTACAAGCCCGATGGCGCTTATCCCGAAGGACCCGGATATTGGGACTACGGAACAACTTTTAATGTTTTGATGTATTCCGCATTGGAAAAATACTATGGTAATGATAGCGGGCTTTCAAATTCACCCGGATTTCTACAAACGGGAACCTATTCGCAAGCTTTAGTAACGCCCAGCATGTATGTTTTCGGATATGCCGACAGCGGCAGCGGATTTTCCATATCACCCGCCGTATTTTGGTTTTATAACAAAACACAAGATCCGTCATTGCTTTACTTCCAAAAGAAAAAGATTAGTTTAAGTTCTGCCTCCACATTTACGTCCGAGCGAAATCTTCCGGCAATGATGATTTGGGGAGCGGCAAACAATGTTTCAATGGATAACTTAACTCCTCCTACAGGACTTTTCTATCAGGCAGGAGGTGAAACGCCTGTGGCTATTATGCGTTCTTCATGGGAATCGCCTGAAGCTATTTATTTAGGATATAAATTGGGTTCAAACACATCGAGCCACGCGCACATGGACATCGGAAGTTTTATTTTCGAATCGGAAAATATACGTTGGGCTATTGATTTGGGCACTGAAGACTACACTGTTATCGAAAGCCAAATTGGTTCTTCAGCTTTATGGAGCAACACTCAAAACTCAAAAAGATGGGATGTTTTCCGGATCGGTAATCTGTCGCACAGCGTACCGAATTTTAGCGGCGGCAAACAAACGGTTTTTCCCATAGCTAATTCCGTTCAAATAGCAAACACGGTAAATACAGCCGACTTAATGTCGGTTACTGCCGATTTAACGCCGGCATATTCACGCGATGTTCAAAAAATAGAACGCACGGCTGCTTTGATTGAAAAAAAATACGCTAAAATAACCGATGTTATTACTATCGGTAACACAACAAAAACCATGTCGTGGAACATGGTGGCAGGAACCGAATCTGTTGTCTTAGACCAGGCAAACAACCAAATTATTTTGAGCTCAAACGGCAAGCGACTGTATGTAAAGGTTGACTGCCCAAGAGCAATAGCTCTTAAAACATGGAGTACTGTTTCTCCTAACAGTTATGAACGCAAAAATACCGGTACAATCAGGGTTGGTTTCGATGTAACGCTCCCTTCATTTACAACTACAACCATCAATGTTTCGTTAGTTCCCGGCAGCGTTGAAGACGAAAACAAACCTCGTCCTACGCCTTTGAGCCTTCCTCATTCTCCTGTCTGGAAATATATAGATTCCGCCCTGTCGGGAGGTTCTCCAACCGACCCTAATGCAGGAACTTATAAAGCCGACCAAAGTTTATTTGATTTAAGTGGTTGGACTTCCGTAGTTTCCGAAGGAATGCGCCCGTTCTACATTGGCATCTCTTCCGGGAATCCAATTGCAAACACTATGGAATTTGTAGACAATAAACAAGACGGTGAAAGAAACACGTCGTGGTTAATATCTCCGCCGCTCGATTTTTCGGGCACAGGCATTAAAACAATCACATTCAGAGCCGGACGTGAAGCGATAGACCAGCAAACATCCAATATTGATGTGCTTTATTCGCCCGATTATACGACAAGCATCGAAAGAGCAACCTGGACGGTATTGAAATCGCAGGCCGTGCCGGCGACTCAAGCAGGATTGGCGCAAAACTCCATGGTGGTCATCACTACAAGCACTTCCGAAAAATCACCTGACGCGGTAATAGCCATTCGGGCCGACAAGGTTTTTGGCGGCGCTGCGGGAGTGAAACAAGCAAAATACAGGGTAGTGGCGCCTACTATAACTTTCACGCCGGCATCGGGTATTTCTTCAACAAATAAAGACAGCAATGCGATTATTTATGATAATACAATGCAAACCGTCCGTATTGAATCGGGCGAAGAAATAAAAAGTATTGAATTGTATTCCCTCCTCGGAGAAAAAGTATTGTTCAATTCCGGGAATAATAGAATAATATCAATAGGGTATTTGCCCAATGGCATTTATATTTGTAAGGTTTTGTTAGTAAATCAAGAAATGATTATCAAAAAGTTTTTAAAATAATAATCTAAAGTATCAAAATATGAAAAAAAATCTGAAAGCGCTATTTGTGTTTATTGTATTTTCCTGTAATTTAGGATTGTATGCACAAGGAGGCACCGAAATTGTTGGTAAAGTAACGGACGAATCCGGAGAAGCTTTAATTGGAGTGAACGTCCGGGTTAAAGGAGGATCAATCGGAACCATAACCAACACAGATGGGTTTTATAAAATCAGTGTTCCTAATGCGGAAGAGTCTCTTGTGTTTTCGTATTTAGGAATGGAAACGGTTACGAAAAAAGTGGGCAACCAAAAATCTATCAATGTTACGCTTATAAGTTCTCCGGAAATGCTCAACGAGGTTGTTGCCGTTGGTTACGGCACTATGCGACGCAGAGATATAACCGGTTCGGTTACATCCGTAAATGCCGCCGACATTGCCAAAGTTCCTGTAAGCAATATTGCGCAGGCTTTAGCCGGCCGGATGGCGGGGGTGAATGTTACGCAAAGCGAAGGCGACCCTAATGCCACTATCTCTATCCGTGTGCGGGGAGGAATTTCCATAACACAAGACAATGAGCCTCTCTATATTATCGACGGATTCCCTGCCGACCCTTCTTTTTTTCAAACATTAACTCCTACCGATATTGAATCGATCGATGTGCTGAAAGATGCTTCGGCTACGGCAATCTATGGCGCCCGCGGCGCTAACGGCGTAGTTCTTGTTACCACCAAAAGCGGTGTGGAAGGAAAAACAACTGTTACATACGACGGTTGGGTAGGTATGAAGAATATCTCAAAAAAGATGGAGTTGCTCAGTATTCCCGAATTCGCCTATTTGAGCTATGAGCGTTCTTATAAAGATAATACGGAAATGACAAGTTTCGTAAATCGTTATGGCGCTTTTGCCGATATACAATCGAATTGGGGAAACAGCACAGGCGTTGATTGGCAAAATGAATGTTTCCGCACGGCATATTCGCAAAATCACAAACTTACGCTTACAGGCGGAACGAAAGATTTAAAATACAATCTGTCATACGCTCATCAAGACGAGCAAGGCTTAATGATAGAAAGCGGTTTGGCGAAAGACAATATTCGTGCAAGATTAGAAAATACTATCAATAAAAGAGCAAAAATCAACGGAACTATCAATTTTACGCACCAAAAAACATACGGAATGGGAACTTCAGATGGCGGAACCAATTTTTCGAAAATGTCGAGCATATTGATGTTCCTTCCGACTTTGGGTTTCCTTATTCCCGACAGCGAATTAAGAGTTATTCCGAATTTGGACGTGTACGACCCGACGCTTTTGGATGAAGTCGGAAACACATTGCAAAATCCGGCGGCATCCGCCAGAGCGGAAACGAACATAAAAGAATCGCGCACATTTAATGCCACCGGAGGTTTTCAATACCAATTACTAAAAAATCTCACTTTTAGAAGTAATGTCGGTATGCTCTATCGTACACAACGGAACGACATTTTTAATGGAGAGAATTCTATTAGCGCCATCCGCTCATCTATCAACGGCAGCATCCAAAGTGTAGAATCGGGTAATTATCAAATATCCAATACGCTTTCTTACGATTGGAGAAAAAGAAATCAAAAGTTAAATATTATGGCAGGACAAGAATACGTGTCGAGATGGGATCGCTGGTTTAAAACTACTGTAACGAATTTCCCCAATGACGATATCGGATTAAACGATTTAAGTATAGGAATCGCCGGTCCGTCGGGTTCATATTATAGCGGTAATAATGATAAATTATTATCGTACTTTGCCAGAGGATATTATAATTACAATGAGAAATATATGCTCACCGTGAGCGCCCGCTTTGATGGCTCTTCAAAATTCAGTAAAAACCATAAATGGGGATTTTTCCCTTCCGCATCGTTTGCCTGGCGCGCTTCCGAAGAAAAATTGATCAAAGAACTTGGCATTTTTTCCGATTTAAAATTACGCATGGGCTATGGTATGGCAGGAAACAACCGGATTCCGAATTTCAGTTCATTGGCAATATGGGATTCGCAATGGACGCCATTGGCAAATGGCACTATTGTGGGATATTATCCAAAACAGCTTCCTAACCCCAATTTGCGTTGGGAGGCCAACAAAACTTTCAATGCCGGTATGGATATAGGATTTTTTGATCAGCGTTTAATTATCGTCCCTGAATTTTATATTAATCGTTCGAGCGACTTATTGTTAAACTCTACTATTCCCGGTTCTTCGGGACTTGTCGGCATGATACGAAACGTTGGCGCTACTCAAAATACCGGTATCGACCTCACGATAACTTCAAACAATATTCGTACAAAAGATTTTTCGTGGACTACATCATTGACTTTTTCTCACAATGAAAACAAAATATTGGCTTTATCCGGAGAACAAAGCTTTTTGCAATCATCCAATTTCGGTTATGCCGCTAAAGATTATAAGGTAGAAGTAGGCAAGTCTATCGGACAGATTTACGGATTTAAAACCATTGGGTTATATCAGGTTGACGACTTTAATTACGATGCTGCAACTAATACCTGGACTTTGAAACCCGGTATTCCGTATATGGCCAATCATTATCCTAAACCCGGATACTGGAAATATGAAGATTCAGACCATACCAAATTCGACGCTAACGGCAATCCTTTGATTACAGAAGAAGACCGTCAAGTGATAGGCAACGCGCAACCTCTTTTCTACGGCGGACTAAGCAATACTTTCATTTATAAAAACTTCGATTTAAGTATCTTTATGAATTATAGTTACGGGAATGATATTCTAAACGCAACCCGCTTATTTGCATCGCTTTATGGATGGACTAATAAAAACACATTCAGCTACAACGATTCCCGTTATCGCTGGGTTACGGTAGGCAGCGACGGAGTATCAGTGAAAGACCCTGAAGCGCTTGCCCAATTAAACGCAGGCAAAACGGCAGCCGTTTGGGAAGATATGCAAAACGGTAATCAGGAAATTCATTCATGGGGGGTTGAAGACGGTTCTTTCTTGCGTATCAGTAATGTAACGTTAGGTTATACGATTCCCAAGAAAACTACTAAAAAGATTTCTATCGAAACGCTCAGGGTGTATGTTACTGCCAATAATTTATGCATATTTACCAACTATTCGGGCTACGATCCTGAAGTAAGTACGCGTAATGCTACAGGCTTAACGCCCGGCGTCGATTGGAGCGCTTATCCGAGAAATCGCGCTTTTGTTTTCGGTATAAGTCTTACGCTGTAATAACCTTATTCATTCAATCATAAAAAATTAAAATTATGAAACAGAAAATTAAATATATCGCATCCATATTATTATTAGCAAGCATTGTTTCCTGTACGGATTTACTGACCGAAAAACCGGTTTCCTATTACAATTACGACGAAATGTTTTCGTCGTTAGAAACTGCCCAATTGGCTTTGAACGGCATATATGCGACACTATGCAATCCCAATCATTACGGTCAGGATGAAATGGCAATGCCGACTTCCGATGACATGTATTTTGTACAGGGCACCAATAGCGATGGAACCCGCCGGGATATTTCGCATTATAAGACGCAAGCATCAAATAGTTGGATAGAAAGTCTTTGGTTGTATAAATACGATGGTATCAATCGTGCCAATCACGTCATTTATAATATACAATTGATGCCCGAATATGCCGAAGGCAACTCCGAAGCGTTGCGGATAGAGGGGCAAGCGCGTTTTATGCGGGCTTTGCTGGCATTCGACTTAATCCGCTATTGGGGCGATGTGCCTTATAAAGAGGAATATACCGTAAATTATGAGCAGGCCTACAACGAAAAGGTAGATAAAGAGGTTATTTATGACAAAATTATCGAAGATTTGAATATTGCAAAAGAGCGGTTGCCTTGGGCTGATAATTCGTGGAATCCCGAACGCCCTTCACAAAGTTCCGCACGCGCTTTATTGATGAGAGTATATTTGCATAGAGCCGGTTATTCCCTTTCGTCGAAAGCAGTTGCCGGAAGCGCCTTAACCCGGCCCGACGATGCGCTGCGAGCCGGTTATTTTGAAAAAATAATAGAAGAATATCGCGCTTTTCAAGCAAACGGATTTAATAATTTAAGCAATCAATCGTACCGGAATTATTGGAAAGGATTTTGCGAAAAACGATTAGACCCTGTTGAAACCCTATTCGAAATAGCATTTTTTACTCCCGATGGCAATAATCAAGGTGGTGGATGCTGGGGAACATATATCGGACCATGGACTGATCCCAATAGCAAATACGGACGTGCCAATGCTTTCTTTCGTGTGCTGCCCGAATGGTATAATGTGTATTATGAAGATAAAGACCAAAGAAAACGGGTGAATATTTGCAATTATGAGATAAATGCCGATGGCGATAGTGTACCGCCTACACCTACTAATAGTGGTAATCCGGCAAGGACTTTTTTTCCTGGCAAATGGCGCAGGGAATGGATGACAAATCAATCAAAAAGCTTGAATAATGTAGACGTAAATTATGTGTTTTTGCGATATGCAGATGTTATGTTAATGGCGGCCGAAGCTTTGAATGAAACAGGCGGGGCAGCCAATCAAGCCGAAGCAAAAGAACTGATTAACACCATCAGGCGGCGAAGCGGCGCTACGGAATGGACCGACGATGCCAGCTATCAAGCCCTTTACAAAAAAAAGACGTCCGGCAACAACGGCGTAACGATGGATATTTCATTTGCTATTCCCGATAACGATGAACAAGGCAAAATCCGCACGGCGCTGTTTTGGGAACGTGGTTTTGAGTTGTGTTATGAAGGTCTTCGTAAATATGACTTGATTCGTTGGGGAATTTTAGGAAAATTGTTCAAGGGATGGAATATGCCCAAATTCTCTCCTGGTTTCAATACGCAGGCCGTTACAAATTCCGCTTCTTGGGGATTTCAAGCGCCTTTAACGTTCACGGAAGGAAAACATGAGTTATTTCCTATCCCATTGTCGGAAATACAGGTGAATTATAAATTAAACAATGAAAATAATCCCGGATACTGATAGTGGGATTAGTTTCAAATGTAATGACGTTTAATTAAGGAAACATCGTTTTACCGTCATTGCGAGGAGGAACGACGAAGCAAACCAGATTACAAGTTTTCTGGTTTGCTTCGGGCAAAGCCCTCGCAATGACGAACACAAATTTTGCTTAATTCTACTTTAGTAACGTGCAAAAAATAATTCATTGTAAATCTGTTAAAGTAGAATTAAGTAAATTAAAAACTATAATCCAATTTCAGTTTTTTGTCTTTCCTGTTAAGCGTAACATTAAAATTATATGCATAAGAAAGATTTAGGGCATATTGTGTACGTTTTCTTATATTACTTTCGCTGTACAACATGGTTAGACTAAGATTGAAATTATGTTTTTGAGCTAAAACATAACTTTCGCTTAATCGCAAGTTCACTACGTCCGTTACTTTGCCTGTTTGATTGGACATATTACTGTAGGTAGCTATCAATCCGCTTTTTAATGCTTCAAAGAATGCCTTTTGCAACGACAAATTATAAGTAAATGCTTGAGTATAATCATTTTCCTGCATCTTATTATAGTTGTAGTTCACAGATGTTGATGCGTTGAACTTGGCAGGTATGAGTGAAAATTGGTATGATACCGCCGTATTGTAAATATTGTTCCCTGAAAAGCGTGAATATTGCTGTGTCTCGCCCGATTTCTGATACATCATATTGAGGTTAATACCTTGACGTTTTTCTGTTGTACTCTGCAATAAATAAGAGGAATTGAACGACAGGGTATAATTCAGTTGCGTTACATTCAGCGTATCTAAATTTTGGAACTCATTGGTTTGGGTCACTCTATCATAAACATCATTGATGTAAACATACGACTGAACGTTTGACAGGTTCAAGGCCAGATTCAATTTTTCAGTAAGGGCAGATGATATATTTGCCGAATAAATAATCCGGGATGCAGTATTGTTTTTTTGTTTTTTCAGATTATCCCGCTGATAACCACCGTCTAATGCGATATTGATTTTTTTGACTACTGTGGAAAAATTGGCTGTAATGTTTTCATAATCGTTGGTCATGTAATAAGCGCCCGATGTCGTATAGTTCGGATCAATTCGTTCATACGTTGCTCCGATGGTTCCGGAAGCTTGTGTATAAGTCAGTTGGGATTTCATCGCATGGAAAACTGCCAGGTCGCCGTTTGTATCCAGCAAATGGAAACTGTTTCCGGTTGCATTGCCGCTATGATTGATATTACGGTTTAACGCACTGATGCCATATTCCGCACTCAATCTCAAATCATTGGTGATATTAATGCCCGCTTTTATACTTCCGGTAAGATTATCTTGCGGCATGATATTCATGCTATCGGGATGTGCCAGGTATTCGGATGAAAGCATATCTTGCGCCTTGAAAATATTCACTCCCAATTCAAGTCGCTCTTTCTTGTATTCCACGCTGAATCCTCCTCCCATCCGCTTGAAAGACGGGTCGGTGTTCTCTTCTCTGAACGACTGCTTGCTAAGTCTTCCGAAAATGGCGCTGATTTTAAATCCGTTATCCGGAGTGAGTTCCACACCGCCTCCAAACAGTTCGTGACCTGCTAATGAATAGGGCGAAAACTGCATGGATGTATAACCGGCATACACTTTAACCCATTTGTAGGAAGGAGCTATGGAAAAACGGTTGAATGGCAGCGAAATGCTTTTACTTAGTTGCTGATTGGTATAAGCAAACGTAAGCGGAACACTCACAGTTCCAAACAGGTTAAAATTCAGGTTTCCGGAGAGAAATAAAGCATAAGGATTATCATTAGCTAAACTGTCGCCGGGAGTAAAAGTGGCAATCTGGCTCATGGAAATCCCGCCGCTTGTCGCGAGTACAGGCGCTTGGGCAATAGCCTCTATGTTTTGGGCAACAGCCTTCAATGAAAATGCCGACATTATCAACAGGAAAATAATATGATTTTTCATAGGTTATTTTTTTACGGTTACTTCATTACTTAATTCGGAAAAAACGCCGTCTTCATACATCACTTTTATCCGGTAACGGTATGTTTTTTCATATCCAATCTCATTATCCGTATAAGAATTTTCCGTCGAATTACCCAGTAATTTCATAGGCTCGTTGTCTATTGCTTTGTATATCTGTACTCGTTCTACTTTCTTTTTTGATTTGACAGTCCAACTTAGTACTATTAGGTTCGATTCATCCTTCTTTTTTAATATAATTTGTTCCGCAATTTCACCGGGCGCTTTTTGTAAAACCGGCGAAGATGGCTCGGAAAACAAACCGCTATCGTCTTCGGCTCGTACTTGATAAATATATGTCTCGCCTGCTTGTACGCTATTATCCGTATAAACAGACTGCTTACCGACAGGCTTTTCTATACTTGTTAAATGTTGGAAAATCGTATCATTAACTTCTTTGCGGTAAATATGATGACGTATGACATCTGCGCTGCTGCTGTTGAGCCAGGTAATTTGTAAACCGGTCTTTAGCTGTACTATTTGTTGGATAACCGGAGCGACCGGCGGAATAATATCCGGACGTTTCAATTCCAATATTTCGCTGAAATCCGACTGGTTCAGGCGCAAATCTTCGGCCTTGATCCGGTAATATACTTGCTTGGTCAAAGTATTGATATTGACCGAGTCAACGAAACAGGTATCCGTAAGCATATAAGGACTGACTAACAGAAATTCAAAATCGGGACGGTTACTCCGGTAAACGCGGTAACCGTTGATGTCGCTATCGGTGTTTCTTTCCCATTTCAGCCGGACAATGCCGGTAGAATCTATTGCTCCGGCAAGACCTCTCGGAGCATGTGGCGGAATGCTGTCAATCAACTCTGCATACTGAATATTGGCCGAAAGTTTTTCTGTTCCTTCATTGAATACGGATATGACATAATAGTTCGTGAGACAGGGATTGCGGTCGATGAATTCACGTTCGGAAGGCGACTTGCCTTCGTAAATTTTTTCCTTAATGCCTTCAGGTTTTGAGGAACGGTACAGCCGGAATCCCGAAATATATTCATTCATTTCTTCGGGATAAGTCCATGTAAGACGGACTTCTTTATTATCAATCACTTCTTTGTTGATTATCACCGGCGATTGCGTAATGGGAAGGCATCCGCGCCCAACAATCGAATCGCTTGGAGGTCCCGTTTCTCCAAAAGCGTTTATACCTCTCACGCGATAATACCAGACCGTGCGGTTATCGGGCAGGGAATCCGTCCGGTAGGCATATTCGGGAGTAACGCCCTCATCGGCGGCTTGCACAGAGGCATTGTCACTGATAGGGGAATATCTTTTTCCATCGGTCGATTTTTCTACGATATAACTGTTGAATATATGATTTAAATAGAGAATATTCCAGGAGAGAAGCGCCCGCCGGTCTTCCCATTGAGCGGTAAAATCAATAGGCTTAGGCAGGGGCTGGTATTCGGATGAGCCGGTAAATGCGAATGCCGTATCAACAGGAATGGAATCCGGCAAAGCAATATGTACGGTGTAAAGATATTTTTCATCGGGCGATACCGTTTTATCAGCCAGATACAGTCCCGAAAGCCGGGCGGCCAATATGGATTGGTCGGCGGCATACAAGGCAAAAGAGAATTTGTTTTGCTCTTCCCTGTAACGTTTGAAAATGTCAGTCGGACTGATTATCGGGATTTCCGATTCGCTGAAAATACACTGGGCGGCTATCGACGCATATTTTTCGTCTTCGTAAGGTTCCCACATTTCGATGGGCGCAGGTTTCAGCGGTGTTGGCGTGAGTAAGAGACGAGCCTTGTCATTCGTTAATTCTCCGTTCTTGAGAATAGTATAACGCTCTACTACATAGCCGTATTGGTTGCCCAACTTCCATGTTTCCTTATCTGCCGGCGCCCAGCGCAGCAAGATAGAATCTTTTTCGCACGGACGTGCCAGCAGTTGTATATTTCCTTCGGCTTGCAATTTGCAAGCACAGAAAAAGAGGATAATAGCGGGGATGATGTATTTTCTCATTTCTATTCATCGTTATTCAGTTATTTAATAAATATCTTTAAAAATTTTGTAGTTACTGTTTTTCTTGAACCAATTCCTCACAGTTTGCAAGGTTTTTGGGTAATTATCACTTTCCAAACCAATTGAGGGATTTACTTTTATCGGGAAATCTTCAATCACCGGAGCAAGGAGTTCGATGATGCGATAGGCGCAGGGTATCTTTTCCGACAAGTCGGGATTAGCCGTAGCGCACAGTTTTTCATCGCTGAAAAGCAATTTTACACAGTAATCAATGGCTTCTTTTTGCCGGGTATAAATCAAGTCGGGAAGCACATTCTCTACCAAACCGCTGTTCACCGGCGCCGATTTTACCTTTTGAACACACCACGCAGAGGATTCCGGATTTCCCATCCTCGCCAAAGCCAAAGCAATATTCCATTTCTTCCTGACCGGTAAATTAGGCCGGCGATAAAGTTCCGACAACGCATCGTTTCCTTCCCCGATGAATCCGGCAAGCAACACCAAAGCATCATAATGCGGCATGTCGAGATTTTTCAAGCGTCCTGCAATTAAGCTGCGGGATTCTTTATCGAAGTTTGAAACAGAAAACTGTTGAAGATAATCCAATAATTGTCCTGTCTGACTGCCATCCGAATCAGAAATCCCTTTCACCAATCGATTTACTGCTATTTCCCGTTCAGCATCCGGCGCATCAATTCCCTTCTTGTAAGTGAGATAATAAGCTTTCGCTCTAACGTTAGATAATGTATCGGTATAATACGGCAGCAATGCTTCTGTCAATTTTTTTACATTCAATTCCGACAGAATTTTTCCTTCGGCCATATAATCGCTTTGACCTGTTTGCCTGTATCGGGCAAAATAATCATCGATTTCTCCGGCAATCATATTGATATGGCAGTTTGCCAATACCAGCAAAATAAAACAAAACTTTTTCATCATTTTTCTATATTTTTTCAATTTCAAGTAACCACTTCCACGCAGGAATGATTGTGATTTTTTTATCATTTTCAATTATTTCTTCTTCTGTGTCGTCTGTAATTATCAGTCCGGATTGAAGTTTGTAAGCATTCATTGCATCAAGTAAACCGTCAATTTCCCGTTTTCGTGTTTTCTCGTTTGGCATTGAGTAAGTTACCTGAATTGCAGTTGTTACTGTTTTGTTTTCAACTAATACAAAATCACATTCCTGACCTTTGTTGTGATAATAAACCGTTTTTCCACGCCGCAAAAGTTCAATAAAGACAAGATTTTCAAGTAAATGTCCTAAATCAGCAGAAAAACTAAAACCAACTCGACGAACTAATCCGTTATCAATAAAATACGATTTTTTAGGATTCAGGATTTGCTTTGAAACCGAATAATCGTACTTGCAAGTTTGAAAGGCTAAATAACTGTCGGCAAGGAAGCCGAGATAATTTTTTACCGTTGTAGAATTTTTTACACCGATAATTTCCGCTAATTCGCTGTTCGTTGATAATCGGGCGTAATTTCCAGCAAGATACGAAACTAACCCTTTTATTTCCTTTTCGTTAGTGATGTTATTTCGTACCATAATATCGCGGTAAAGAATGTTTTCAAACAATGTTTTTAAAGCCAACTCGTCGCCTGTTTTTACAAAATTTGGAAAGCCGCCGTCGTTAAAATATTCGTGGAAAAGCGCTAAAATTTCTGCTTTTATGCTTGTTTTGAAATAGTTTTTGCCAAGTATGCCGTTGTTTTTCAGCAAAATAAACTCTTTAAAAGAAAACGGATAAAGTTCGCACGAAAGGTAGCGACCTGTGAGGTGAGTGCCAAGTTCACGACTCAACATCCGGGCATTTGAACCGGTAATGTAAACCTTGTTGCCGGTGTCGTGCAGGCGGCGGACAAAGCGTTCCCATTGCCCGACATTCTGAATTTCATCGAAATAAAATGTTTTCTGCTCTCCAAAAAGTTCATAAAGAACTTCCAAAAGCATCTGAAAATCTTCCACTTTGAAACTAACTAAACGTTCATCGTCAAAGTTAATGTAGTAATCGTTTTCGATTTGTGCAGCACGAATTTGTTGCAGTAAAGTCGATTTTCCACAACGCCGAATGCCTGTAATTATCACTATTTCAGGAGAATTAGAGTAATTTGCAGAAAATTCCCGCTTTACGCTTTCTTTTGCCTGTTCGAAATAATATTCCTGGTCGGCAATAACTGTTTTTAGTAATTCTTTATTCATCATTTTTTTCTGCAAAAATACAACTTCTTTTTGAAATAGAGAAAAATAAATATAAACTTCTATTTATAATAGAGATTTTATATTGTTTTTTATCTTGTTAAGCTCCCCGTTCCCCCCGCTCGGCGTAGCGAAAGACGCTACGCCCGGCGTAGGATGATTTATTTTCTCATTTTATTTAAATGTCCGTAACTCGTTTTTATAAACATAATAGATGCTTCCATCTACAGGGTCGGTTTCGTAGACCGGTTTATTGCTGTCGAGAGCAATTTTATCGACTTCTTTACCGTCTTCTTTTCTAACTTTTACCAATTCCGCTCCTTGATCGCCTTTGTTGAGGACAAAAGCATAATCGGAATTTTGTTTCAAGGCGTTGAAACGTTTGGATATTTTTGAAATAAGCAATGTTCCTGCATCGCTCGCCACGTCTCCAGCTGCTTGTATCTTTGAGTTGAACAACGCAGCGCCATTTCCGGTTGATATTTCGTTTCCATTTTCATCCATGCTAAGAAATTCCACTTTAGCATTCCCTACAGCGCCTGCAATGCCCAGCCCGTATCCAGCAATTCCCTTGCCGACATTGAGAAGTCTCCGTCCTGTGGCTCCAGGTTCTTTATAAACATTGTGATAAAGTGTTTTTCCGTCGAAATTGGCGCCGATTACATCAGATTGTCCTGTCAAACAGATACCCCAGTTAAACAATTCAATGCTTGCCATACTTTTATCATCTTTGATTTCTTTGAGTTTGGCGACAGGTTCGGGTTTGTCGGAAGCATTCGGATTGAATTTGTAGATTGTC
>Ga0123357_10001244_pt1 | contig 26773 bp, 27 predicted proteins | sample TergutEmb28metaG_FD_89873 | JGI IMG/M metagenome (GOLD analysis project Ga0123357, IMG submission 89873) | Embiratermes neotenicus P4 segment gut microbial communities from Petit-Saut dam, French Guiana - Emb289 P4 | ecosystem: Host-associated > Arthropoda: Insects > Digestive system > Gut ...
GACTGCCCACCGTGGGACTGCCCACCGTGGGACTGCCCACCGTGGGACTGCCCACCGTGGGACTGCCCACCGTGGGACTGCCCACCGTGGGACTGCCCACCGTGGGACTGCCCACCGTGGGACAGCCCCTATCTCGCGCGCGCGCCCGCGCGATCCCCTATATCGCGCGTACGCGAGCGGGCGCATCCGGGCGACATAGGCGGAGGTAGTGGCATTGCCGCCACCCATCACGACAGGGGTGAATACGTGTAGCCACCTATGGGGTATCCGGATACCACCCCGGTATAAAATCAGGGCACCCGGCCACAGGACACCGCCGCGTCCCCCTGTCCATCTCTCCCCGATGGTAGGGGGGGGTCGTACGCGCGTGTGCGCGCGCGTGAATCGTTTGCCAGACCAGATTTGACTTGCAAGTTTTCTTTGGTAAACTGTTTTCATCGGGTGTTTGGCATGCCCGAAATCAGTTCTTCGACCATCACGGTTCCCCGTGGTGGTCTTTTGTTTTCCCGGGGGCAAGTCATGGATTCGTCGTGGGGTGGCCGCGAGGCTCAGAACGCGTTGGCGTGGCTGCGTCGAGTCCACCGCCCCGGTGGGACGTTGGCGAAAGACAGTGACGGGAGAGCGTTGCGCCTGGGGTCGGTGTGCGTGATCTGTGGTCGGGTGATCGACTACCACTTGCGCAAACCTCACCCGGAGTCGTTGTCGTTGCAGCACGTGAAGCCGAGGTCGGCGTACCCGGAGTTGAAACGTGTCCCGGCGAACTGGGCACCGTCGCACTTGTCGTGCAACGCGGCCATGGGTGACAAGGAGGAGGAAGCCAGTGGCGAATTCCCCGAAACCTACTGGTAGACGCCCACGGGTCTCCCAGAAGCGCACCGCCGCCGTGGTTCCCACTGCTCCGACAGTGGAGTGGGGGCGGTTGCGCACAGGGTTGGAGTCGTCGTTGTCGGTGGCGCAGATGCGCGGACGGATCGATGACGCGTCTATCGCTCTGGCGAGGTCGCTCGCTGACAAGTTGGATGCGTGGGATGTGATCGTGCGGTGGGCTGTGGAAGACATGCATGAGGCGGAGGGGAAACGCCCCGCTGTTCCGCAGTTCGACAATGTGACCACATCGCAGTATCAGAAACTCCTGAAAGACATTGGGCTGATCGCTATGGCCAACAGTGCGACGGACCCGAATGGAGATGCTGATGACACGTCACAGGCAGCCTCCTTCCACGCTGCGTTCGACCCTGACTCTGCATGATGTCGCCCGTCATGTGATCTACCCGGATGGGATCGCCTTCTCCGCGTACCCGGCTGTGAAGGAAGTCCTCGACGGGATCGGCATCAGTTTCGACAGGTGGCAGCAAGGACTCGCGTCGATCATCTTGGCGCAGAACGAACAGGGGCTTTGGGCGGGGACTATCGGCGGGGTTGTGTTGTCTATCGCACGCCAGACCGGGAAGTCGTACGTGGTCCGGTGGATCATCTTCGCGTTGTGCGTGTTGACGCCGGAGACGAAGGTCGTGTGGACCTCTCACCACTCCTCGACCACCGTGTTGACGTTGGAAGAGTTCGACCAGATGTCGAAGTCTCCGAAGGTGAAGCGGTACGTCAAGAAGGTGGTGAAGGCCAACGGTCAGGAACAGGTCGTGTTCCGAAACGGGTCGGTCATCAAGTTCGGTGCTCGTGAGCACGGGTTCGGTCGTGGCCATGATGATTTGACGATCCTTGTGTTGGACGAGGCGCAGATCATGACGGACAAGGCGTTGCAGAACATGATCCCCGCGCAGAACGTGAATCCGAATCCGTTGTTGTTCTTCATGGGCACCCCGCCCACCCCGGTGGATAAGTCGGAGGTGTTCACGGAGAAACGCCGACGGGCGTTGGAGGGTCGCGGGAATTCCATTTATGTGGAGATTTCGTGTGACCCTGTGCCGAAGAACAGGTCTGCTGACGAGTGGATCGTGGACAAGGTCCAGTGGGGGAAGGGCAATCCTGCGTATGCGACAGGTCGGACGAATGAGAATTCGATGCTGCGCATGGTGGAGAACCTGACGCTCAACGGGCCGGAAGGGATGTTACGTGAAGGACTTGGTTTATGGGGCGCTGAAGCGTCCGAAGAAGAAGCCATCCCGCAAGAAGCGTGGCAAGGGCTGCTGAGCCCAGCTCCTGTTCCTGAGTCGTCGCGGATCGTGACCGGCATGACGGTGTGCGTGGCGGCGACCAGGAACAGGCAGTGGGTGTATGTGTCGCGTGCTGGTGAGCGCGCTGATGGTGTCACCCAGGTCGAGTTGGTCGCGAAGCTCCACCCTGACACGGTGGCCGACTGGTTGATGTCCCACGCGGATCGGATCGAGGAGGTCACCGGGCAAGGCCGTGGCGCTGGGTTGACCTCGGAGCTGATGGCCAGGTTCGCCGGTGACAGGTCGTTCAAGATCAAGACCGTGTTCTGGGAGGGGGCGGAATTGATGGGCGCGTACGGGCGTGGCATGGACGCGATCCTCTCGGGCTTGGTGGCGGTCGTGCAACACAAGGATTGGGATTTCTGTGTCCCGCGTGTGGTGTGGAAAGACCTCGGCGGTGGCCGGGTGATCGACGGGGCCAAGTCGAAAGCGGAGATGGCGGCGTTGGCGAGTTTCTTCGGCGCGTACGGGATGCGCACGAGGACACAGGCGAAGAAGAAGTCCACTCAGGTGCGTGTCGCGCCGAGGGTGGTGAAGAAATGACTCAGGGAAGGAGACCCATGGCGAACAGTGGGCAGAAGTCTGCACGCCCCATCGTGGTGCGCCCTGAGATCGGGTACCAGTTGCCGGTGTTCGATTGGTCGTTCATGCTGGGCGCTCCTGTTCCGGAGTTGCGATGGCCCCAGTCGATCCACGTGTTCTCCCGGATGCGCACCGACTCGCAGGTGGCCGCGATGCTGGACGCCGTGACGTTGCCGATCATGTCCACCGGGTGGTACATCGACCCGAACGGCGCATCGGATGAGGTGGTGGGGTTGGTGTGCTCGGACTTGGGGTTGCCGGTGCGTGGCGCGGATTCCAGCCAGGCACCGTTGCGCACACGCGATAAGTTCTCCTTCGCCCAGCATTTGCGACTCGCGTTGCTGCACCTCACCTATGGGCATTCGTTCTTCGAGCAGGTGTACCGTGTCGAGGACGGGTACGCGCATCTGCACAAACTGGCGTGGCGTCCACCGGAGACCATCGCGAAGATCGACGTGGCCCTCGATGGTGGTCTGATCGCCATCCAGCAACACTCCACAGCCTTGTCGCCCCGTGTGCCGACGATCCCCGTGGAACGCCTGGTGGCGTATGTGAACCGTCGCGAGGGGGCGAACTGGGCGGGGCAGTCACAACTGACCAGGGCCTACAAGTACTTCAAGTTGAAGGAAGAGCTCCTTCGTCTCCTCGCTGTCGCGGACCAACGCAACGGCATGGGGTTGCCGGTCTACACGGCGGCACCCGCCCTCGACCTCGAAGACGACCTGGACAAGATCCGCCAGGACATCCAAGACGACATGGACGCCGGTGCCGAGATGGTCAAAGCGTCCAGGGCCGGTGACGAGGCGGGGATCGTCCTCGGTCCTGGTGCGAAGTTCGACCTCGTCGGCGTCAACGGGAAACTGCCCGACATCATGGGCCACATCCGGTATTGCGACGACCAGATCGCCGCGTCGGTGTTGGCGCACTTCTTGAACCTGGGCCAACAGTCCGGCACAGGGTCCTACGGGTTGGGTGCGACGTTCGTGGACTTCTTCGTCCAGTCGTTGCAAACCGTGGCGACCGATATCGCTGATGTGATCAACCAGCATGTGATCGAAGACTTGGTGGATGTCAACTTCGGCACGAGCGTCCCCGCCCCTCGTCTGGTGTTCGACGAGATCGGCGCGAAGCACCCCGCCACCGCCGAAGCCCTGTCGATCCTGACGAACTCTGGTGTCCTGCTTCCCGAACCGGCGTTGGAATCCCATGTGCGTGAGATTTACGGTCTCCCGCCGAAAGCGCCCTACACATCTGCCACGAAGAAAGACGGTGCCACTGATGGACCCACGACCGCGTAACACCGCACTTGTGCGACCGTTCAACATCCTCGTCACCAACGACACCGCCATGCCGGTGGTGTATCTCCACGACACGGTGGGACAGTCATGGTCCGGGGAGGACAACTCCTCTCAGGCGTGGGTGGCCGCGTTGGGCGCGATCACCGCCGACACGATCCAGGTCCGCATTAACTCGTTGGGTGGTGACGCTTGGGACGGCATCTCCATCTACAACACGCTCAAAGACCACCCTGCCACGATCCATGTTGTCATCGACGGGATGGCCGCCTCCGCCGCGTCGGTGATCGCGATGTCCGGTGACACGATCACGATGCGCACCGGTGGTCAGATGATGATCCACGACGCCTCGGCGGGGTGTTGGGGTGACGCCGCCGCGATGCGGAAGACGGCGGAGATGCTGGACGCCTGCTCGGACTCTATCGCCGCCATCTACGCCACACGGGCCGGTGGGACGGTGGCTGAGTGGCGGGCACGCATGCAGGAGGAGACCTGGTTGACCGTCGAGCAGGCCATCGCCTTGGGGTTGGCCGACACGGAGGACACCACCGAGCAGGATCCCGCCGGCACTACTGCCTCGAACAGTTTCGCCGCTGGATCGGCGTCCACCCCGGTTCCGGGGACCACACCAATGAATATGAAAGGAGACATCATGTCTGATGTTCTCAAGGACCTCCTGACCAGGTTGGCCCTGCCTGAAGACGCGACCAGCGCTGACGCCTTGGCCGCCATCGACGCGCTCACAGCGCCCGACCCCGCCCCGTTCACCGCCCCCGAGGGCACACAGTTGGTGGATTCCGCCGCCTTGGTGGCCTTGCAGGAGCAGGCCCAGCAGGGCGTGGAGGCGTTCGCGCAGATCAGCGCCACCCGTCGTGACCAGATCGTCGCCACCGCCGTGAAGGAAGGCCGTGTCGCGCCGGTCGCCTCGACCACGTGGCGCGCACGGTTGGACGCGGACGAGCAGGGCACCGTCGAGCTGTTGAACACGCTCGCCCCCGGCACCGCCGTTCCCGTCGCGGAGATCGGCCACCAAACCATCACCGGCACCGCAGGGGACTCCCTCTACGACGCCCTCTTCTCGAAGGAGGCATGATCATCATGCAGTACACACCCAAGCACGAACCGGGGCGTACCCGGACGATGACCGCCGCCACGGATGTGATCGGCGGACGCCTGGTGGAGATCACCGGCGACCGTGCCGTGTCCCACGCCACACCGGGGTCGACAAAGGTGTGCGGCATCGCCGCGTTCGACGCCACCCAGGGTTTCCCCGTGACCGTCCACACCTTGTGGTCTGGTGTCCACAAGGTGCTCGCCGCCACGCCGGTGACCGCCGGTGACCGGCTGACCGCCGCCACGGACGGGAAGGTCGCCCCCGCCACCGCCACCGATCACGCCTACTTCCTCGCCGAGACCAGCGCCGACACTGACGCTTTGGTCGAAGCGACCATGATCTAAGGAGACACAATGAATCTCACCAAGTATCCTGTGCGCAACCCGTACACCGACCATGGTTTCCGTGAAGCCATCGAATTCTTCAAGATGCCAGGCCTCGTCGCCAGGCGTCTGGCCGAAGTCCTCCCGGAGTCGGCGTTCCTGTCCCATTACCTGCTCTCCGACCGTCAGGCCATGCCCGGCGGCGCGTTGATCATCGAACCCGTGTCGGCCCTCGATCAGTCCGAGGGCGGCGAGCAAGTCGCCCCCGGTGCTGAGTACCCGCCCATGGAGCTGTCCGCCGAGGACTCGTTCAGCGTCGAGTCGGGAAAGTTCGGTGGTCGCAGGAAGATCACCACGGAGGCTCTCAGCCGCGTGTCCAACGCGGGGATGTTCATCGACCGGCAGAACACGCAGATCGTCAACCAGATCAACTGGGCGTTCGAGCGACCGACCTTGGCCGCTGTCCACTCCGCCATCGGCGGGTCGTACGCGTCGAAGGCGTGGGACTCGAAGGCTGCGATCATCCACGCCGTGGAATCGGTCAAGGCGCAGATGGAAGGACTGTTGAAGAACTTCAACGCCCATACCCTGGTCATGACGTCCGCGCAGTGGGCGAACGCCGCCGTCGTGTTGGCCGACATGCTCCCCGACGGGTCCATGACCCTGGTGGACGGCAACTGGCCCAACCTGCTCGGGTTGACCGTTGTCACCAACCCGTTCCTACCCGCCGGGTGGCAGCCCACCCTGATCGACCTGGACAACTTCGGTGGCATCGGCCACGAACAGTTGTCCGGTGACGGGTACGTCGGCGCTGCTGCTGGGACGAACATCGAGGTGAAGGTCTACACGGAAGACGCGTCCGACTCGTTCGTGTACCAGTGGCGCAAGACCGATGTGCCGTTCATCACGAACAAGGACGCGGCTGTCAAGATCACGGGGACCGGGCTGTGAGCGCCACGACCGTGTACAAGGTGACTGCCCGCGCGGTATTCGTCCGCGCGGGCAAAGCCCAGCTCATGCTGCGCCGTGGCACCGTGATCCCCCTGACCGTGGAGGACGACGAGATCAGCAGGTTGCTGACCGAAGGTCTGATCACCCCCGTCACGATCACCGACGAGGACACCACCGTCACCGACGAGGACACCACCGTCGTGGTGGACGCCCCGAAGCGGGGCGGGCGTCCGAGGAAGACCACCTGAATACATGGGTATCTTCCTGAACCCCGCCGACTTCGCCCCGGCACCGGCGACCATCACGGACCTGATCGCCGAGGCGGAGACCAAAGCACTGATCGCCGTCCCGGTGCTCGGGTCGCTCACACCTGACGACGACCCGGCACCCGGGCACGCGGTGTCCCACTGGGCGCAAGTCGGCGCGATCCTGACACGTGTCGTGCGCGAATGGGCGTCCCAAGGCTACGACCCGGCGAAGATGAAAATGGTCGGACCGTTCCAGAAGTCCTACTGGGGACTGGCCGGACGGTTCGACAAAACCACCCTCGCCGATCTGCGCCGCATCGGGGACGCCATCACCTCCGCGTCGCGCCGCACCGGGCCGAGATGGTCCATGCCCACCACGCACAGCCTGTCACGGTTGTTCGACACCAGGTAGGCGACCATGTGGGACGAACACGAGCACGCCACCCTCCACACCGACCCCGACACGGGTTTCTGGTGCCTGCTGGACCAACAGGTGGACGGCATCACAGCGGACTGTTACATCGAGTCCGTGCCGTCACCGGTGAAACTGTCCGACGGCATCACCCTGCGCGGGCACACATGGTTGGTGGTCGTCGTGCGCGAATGGGCTGGGACGGGCACGAAACTGTCCATCTCACAATGCAACAAAACAGGCGTCCTGTACCGGCGTGAGCCCACCACCACCGCCCACGGGCACACCTACCGCGTCATCGACCAGGTCCCGTTCGCCGGTGTGTGGCGGATCATGTCCACCTCGGAGACGCCAGGGCAGGTGAAGACCAACGCGAACCTGATGCCCGTGGGCGGATGGTCGTGGCCTGGTGGCGTCCATGACGTGTTGCGCATGGACGACGACGGGACCTGGTGGGAGCAATCCGGTGTCACCATGTCCGACCGCACCGCGTTGTCCATGGTGCTGTCCGGGACCGCCGTTGTCCAACTTCGACAAGTCCCATCCCTGACCATAGGAGACCACCCATGAGCGGGAAACAATCGAAGCTCGACAAGCGGTTGAACAAACTCGTCGCCGGGCTCCCCGGTGTGCGCCACGCCGTCGAAGACGCCGCGAAAGAGATCCAACGCGACGCGAAACTCCTCGCCCACGGCCACGGGTCCCTTCCCGAACACATCCACCTGCGATACCCGAACAGGTACGACACGGAGGTCACCCTGACCCACACGGCGGCGTTGAGCATCGAGCACGGACACGACGACGCCGTGTTCGGGTCCGGGTGGGTCCCAGGGTTGCACATCATGCGCGACGCCGCCCACGGTCGCATGATCCCCGACACCACGGCACCCGACATCACCCACCTACTGTAAGGAGACCACCCATGATCAAGATCAGAAACCCGAAGACCGGGGCGACGCAAACCGTGGACACGGCGACCATCTACCTCGCCGTCGGGTGGGTCCTCGACACCGACGACACCACCGGAACCGGCACGCACACGGACGCCACCATGGACGCGGACACGGGTGACTCCACGGTGGGCGAGCAGGGGAAGAAACCCGTGAAGGCCGCCCGGTGAGCTCCTGGTTCGACGCCCACGAATGGGTGCATGACCATCTCACCACAGGGTTGCCGGGGTGGTTGGTCGAACCAGAGCACGACGCGACACAGGCCACGTTCCCCGTGTGCATCTGGTCGTTGCTGCAATCCGAGATCGACCCGCGTGGGCTGTGGGAAGGCAACCTCTCCCTGACCATGATCATGCCCACCCAGGACGCCACAAACCTGAAGAGAACCGTCGTGGACGCTGTGCGCGGGTGGCGTGCCCCCGGCCCCGCGTACGACGTGGAACTGCTGTCCATCACACGGTCCGCGCGTGGCACACGCGAAGACCTCAGCACCTACATCGCTGTGTTCACCATCTCGTGGACAAGCACCAACCACTAACAGAAAGGGGCCAACAATGGCCAATCGAGACAAGGGCCTACAGGTCGGAAAATTCGGTGGACTGTTCTTCGGGAAAGAGTCCGACAACCCCGTCCAGGGCGGGAAGGTCGCGAACTTCACCCTCGCGGGAGAACCCCCGACCGGGTGGGAGTCCGCGTGCTACCTGTCGCTGGAGAACCTTCCCCAGCCCACGATCAACGGTGGCGACTCCGCCGCGTTGGGCACGTGGCAGCAACGCAACACAGGGACGAACGTCAACGACGTGTCGTACTCCATCGCCTACACCGGTGTGCAGGTCGACGCGCAGACACTCGACGCGCTCAACGCCATGCGGGAAGCCGGTGTCCCCATCTCGGTGTTCCACCTCACCCAAGGCCCCGACGGTCGGCGCACGGGCGAATGGTGGCCCACCTCGACGTTCGCCATGACCGGGGCTCCCACGAAGTCCACCAGTGGCTACACCACGATCCAGTTCACCATCACCCAAGGCGCACCGGCGTCCACCATCAACCTGAAGACCATCAAAGCCGGTGTCACCCCAGCCACCGCCTGCGGACAGTACTTCGACGGGCTGATGTTCGACGACGAAGCGTTCAAGGCGGGTGCGTGACATGTCCGAGACGACGACTGACGACCTGTACGTGGACGCCACCGCTGAGGACACCGAAGCGATCGACGCCTTCCTGGAGTCCGCACCACGACCCGACCTGTCGCGCCCGCGCCACAGGCGGTTCATCGGGACGTTCTACGAGTCCTACGAGAAAGCGTCCGAGAGCGGCGGTATCGCCGAACTGTTCGACTTCTTCGCAGACCTGGACGAGATCATGGAGTCCAGCATGGGCGGCGCGTGGGTGGCGTGGGTGGAGTCCATCCCGATGCGGTTGCAGGACGCCACACTCCTGAAGTACGTCATGACCTTGTCGCAGGACATGGGAAAAGACGAGCGCTCGCCCGTGTAGGCGACGAGCATCCCACGGAAGTCGTGTGCGACTTCCAATCGGTGTACCACCTCGATTGGGACACCCAGGTATGGACCGGCGAGCCAGACACCACAGAACGTCTGCTCGCCGGTCTGTCCAACCGACCCGACTCCATGCTCAGAGCGGCACTGATGGAAGAACTCCCCGCCACACCACCCACCACAGGCGACAACCGTCTCACCCTGGACTGGTACGGCATGAGCCAAGACACACGCATCCTGTCGCAACTGTTCAACATGGTGTCGTCCCTGTTCACCAAGGACGGGCCAAGATACGCGTTCCCGAGGAACCCCATCGATGAGTTCTGGGAACGCACACACAACTCGATCACACACTGACACACGAGGAGAAGGAGGACGCGCATGGGCAAGCATGGGGCAATCGTCGATAGCGTATCCGTGCGCGTCCGTCCCGACACAACACAATTCGCCATGGAGATGCGCCGGATCACGGAGCGCTCCTGGACAGCCGACGTGGAAGTCATGCTCTCCTCCGAAGCAGCCAAACGCGACCTCTCACGATTCACCAACGTCACTCGGTGCGCTGTGGTGGACGCCCGCATGCAGATGCGGGAAGCCAGAGCGGAACTCGACAAGTTCCTCGCCACCGGGCGCACCATCGACATCAACGCACGCATCGATGAGAAGAACACCCACATCGCGGAACTGGAAGACAAACTCCGAGAACTCAGCGCCACCAAAACAGAACTGAAAGCCAAACTCAAACTCGACACATACGAGCCGTCCGAGAAAGTCCTGGACCTGAAACGGAACCTCGCCTCCATCGAGGACACCACCGTGCGTCTCAAAGCGGATCAGACGAACGCGAAAGAGACCATCGCCCACCTCAAGGAACACCTCGCCACGATCCGTGACAAGAAAGTCACAGTCAAAGCAGACATCGACGACGCCACGGAAAAAATGAAGGACCTGGAACGGCGACTGAAATCCACCCAGCCAACCAAGGTGGAGATCGACGCGCAAACAGAACCGTTCCGCAAGAAGATCGCCCAGTTGAAGACGGACATCGACCAGATCGACAAGAAGAAACTCCGTGTCAAGGCTGACATCAGTGATGTCACAGCGAAGATGAAAACCATGCGGGCCGAGATGCTGGCCGCAGGGAAGACGCAGGCGCAGATCACCGCGAACACCGCACCGTTCAAGAAGAAGATCGCGGAACTCCAGGCGAAACTCGCCGGTCTCGACAACAACAAAGCTACTATCCAGGTGGATATCAAAGACGCCGAGTTGAAGATGAGAGAACTCCAGGAGAAGCTGGAGAAGTCCGGGAAAACCCAGATCGAGATCGACGCCGAACTGGCACCGTTCAAACAGAAGATCATCGAACTCCGAAAGAAACTCGACGGACTCACCAATCACGAGATCACCATCAAAGCAGATGTGGCGAAAGCCACAGAAGACCTCGCGACCGTGCAAGCGGAACTCAAAGAATTGCGGGACAAGAAGATCGAAGTGAAAGCGGAGATCAAGGATGTGTCCACGGCGGAGAACAAGGCGCGGCTCGAAGAACTGAATCGCATGATCGAAGACGCGAGCAAGCGTGAGATCGAAGCGCAGGTCAACGTCAAACAAGCCAAAGAAGAACTACGACGCCTCACCGAAGACAGACAGGTCAAGGTGGAGGCGGAAGCCCAAGTCGCTATGGCGCGCGAAAGACTACGGTGGCTCACACGTCAGCGTGTGGTGAAAGTGTTCGCCCAGTTGAACTCCACGGAGTTCATGGTCGAGATGCGCAAAATGATGATGGGCATGTCCGGAATGACCATGATACAGGACTGGGCGCGTGAGATGTCGAAGTTCTTCACTAATCTTCCCCAGCATACTTTGTCACTGGCGAAGTGGTCCACGGTGATCGGTGGGGCGGCGTCGGTGGTCGGGTCGTTCCTGGGCACCATGGCACCCTTGGGCCGGACCATCGCCGACATCGGTCCCGCCGCGTTGTTCACCATCCCCGCCTTGACGGGTGCCACAGCCGCAGTCGGTGTGCTCTACATGGCGTTCAAAAACCTCGCAGACTCCGGCGTCCCACAAGCCAAAGAATTCTTCCGCGTGTGGTCCACGTTCAAAGACGACATCACAGAGATCAAGAAACACGTCCAAGCGGAGTTCTTCTCACCCGCGTTCATCGGATCGTTCAAAAACCTCTCCAAGCAAGTCATTCCCGAGTTGAACTCCGGCATGGGTCTGTTGGCGTCCACCATGGGTCGTGTCGCGTCACACACCATGGACGCATGGGGGAAAGCCCTGGATGGCAAAGCCATGACCGTCTTCTTCGGGAATCTGTCCAGCGGATTCGAGCACGCCGACCGTGGCTTCCAGGGCTTCATCTCCGGGTTGGCCACCATGGCCACCAAAGGCTCAGAAGTGTTCCCACTCGTCGGCGACTGGTTCACGAAGATGGGTGACAAGTTCAACAACTGGGTGAACAACCACGACATCGCCAAGATGATGCACGACGCCGCCATCCAAGGCGGGTACCTGATCGACGTGGTGGAGAACCTCGGCGGGGTGATCGCCGGTGTGTTCCATGCCATGGACACCGGGAAATCCACAGGGTTGGAATCAGCGGCGAAAACCATGGGGACAATCCGTGACATCGTCAACGCTGACAAGTTCCAAACAGCGATGAAAACAGTGTTCTCCGGTGCGGCAGACGGCGCGGAGAGCCTGAGGAAAGTCCTCGTCCCCATCGGTGACTCCCTGGCGGCGTTGTCGCCACTGTTGGGGGACATGCTCGGAGTCACCGGGCTGGCCGCCGCATCCGTGCTGAAAGACATCGCCGCCGCGTTGGCGCAACCAGGCACACAATCCGGCATCGAGGCGGGGTTGCGTGGTGTGGCCGATCTCGCCCGCAACATCCCCTGGGACACGCTCGGTGCGGCGCTCGGGTCTCTGATGAACCTGTTCGGTGACATGGCACCCATGGTTGGCAGTATCGTGCGCGACCTGGCACCCCTGCTCCCGAGTGTCGTGGACGCCGTTGACGCCCTCGTGGAACCACTATCCGATCTGGCGTCAGCCGTCCTCCCCCCACTGGTTGGATCAGCACAGCTCCTCCTCAGCATCGCCGCACCGCTCGCCCCAGCCTTGTTAGCGGTCGGTGCCGGATTCCTCACGTGGAAGGGACTCGACATCGCCCGAGACGCGCTCAGCGCCTTCATTGGTCCGTTGAAACTCTTAGGTCCTCGGTTGAAGGAATCCTTCGAGTTTATGAGCAGCGGAATGAAGGTCGCCACCGATTTCAACGAGCGCATGCTCGTGATGAAGACGAGTGTCGGCAATGTCATCCCCAAAATCAGTGGCTTCATCTCAGCCAATGCGCCCATGGCCGGTGTCACGCTCGCCGTCGGGGCTATCGCCATGGCGTGGGAGAACATGGCCAAGAAGATCGAGAAGACGAAACAAGGCATCGAACAATTCAAGAACACACTCGATGTCGCCACCGGTGCCATCACCGATCAGACGAAAACAACCCTTATCGAACGACTCATGGAACAGGTCAAACCATCCGACCTTCAGTTGTGGGGGACGACGTACGCGGAACTGGCCAAGCACATCCTCGACGGACGCGACTCCGCAGAAGAATTCCGGAAGCAGATCATCGACAACACGTCAGCGCAGGACCTCGACATTCAGTCAAACGCGAAACTCAGGGAGAGCTGGCAAAAGCTCAACACGCTCATGGAGGGCAAGGCCGACACGGGTTTCTGGGACTCGAACGCCAACAGTGAGAAGGCGCTCACTGACCAGTTATGGAAGGCCATCGATGCGAAACAGGAACTGATCGGCGTCACTGACGAGTTGAACAATAAGACATCTGTGTCAGCGTACAACACCGATGATGCGGCACGCGCCATGCTCGGTCTCAGCGGGAACGCCGACAGGGCCAAAACCTCGATCTTCGGTCTCGATGATGCGTTCGGCTCTGGTGAGAAGAGCGTCAATGAATACAAAATCCATATTCACGAGATCATCAAAGGCTTGGCCGGTGCAAAAGCTGGTTGGACAGACGGAACCGACGCAGCATTAAAGAACCGTGACACTATGTACGACCAGATCGAGGCCGCAAAGAAGGCCATTGACACGAACTTCAAACAAGGCAAGACTTCGGCGGAACTCGCGGCAGCCAATAAAGACCTGGAAGACACATACCGTGAACTCGTCACAGAGATGGATGGCGATGTTAACGCTGCTATGACGGAGTACGCGGAGCAGGTGAAAAACATCGCGGAGAAGAGCATCGCTGAACGCGCAGAATACGAGCGCGTCACGAAGTCGCTCCAGTCGCTCCAAGGTCAACAGTTTGCCATGGCAGCCGCCAACGCCGTTGCTAGTGGGACTATCGATGATCAGAGGGACGCTCTGATCAAGGCTGGCAAGCAAGCTGGACTCAGCGCGGACGAGGTGAACGGATACATCGAGTACCTCAAGAAAATTCCCAAAGATCAAGTCACGGACATCTCAGTCAACGGAGTTCAGGCGGCCTTGGACAAGATCAACGGTGTCACGAAACCCAGAACTGTGCCAGTCACGATCCAATACACCGGCTCCAATGACCCGAGATACGTGTATAGCGCCACGGGTGGCATGGGTCCACACGTAGCCACGGGTGGTTCGATCTGGGGTCCTGGTACCGGAACGTCGGATTCAATCCATGCCATGTTGTCGAATGGTGAGTTCGTTGTCCGTGCGGCGGTCGCGTCGAAGTTCCGGAGTTTCTTGTCGTACCTGAACGCGACAGGGCAAATGCCGAATTTGCCGAGGTTCGCCACGGGTGGTTCGGTTGCTGTTCCGAATCTCGCTGGGATGATGCGGGCGCAGATGGATGGTGTGGGCGCGTTGATGCAACGGTTCGCGCCGGTGCAGGTGACGGCTGTGACTGTCACGCCGAGTGCGGCGATGTCGGGTGACGCGAACTCGATGGATTCTCGTGTGGTGTCGTTGTTGCAGGAGTTGGTGTCGGTGTCGCGTGGTGGGCATGGGTTGTCGGAGGCGGCTGTGTCGAGGGCGATTGTCGATCTGATCGCGGATCCGTTGAATGAGCGTCTTGTGGATATTCGTGACGACGAGAGGCTGGGTGTGTGATGGCGACGTTCCCGTTGGTGATCAATGGTGCCACGGTGCCTGGTGCTGAGGTGTTGGCGTGGCCGGTGTCGAGGCTGGAGCGGAAGTCGGCTCCTATCGATCTTCCTGGTGCGCATGGTGTGTTGGATCAGTCGGTGGGGTCCACGGGTGGTGAGCCGAGGTTCAAGGCGCGCACGTTCACGTTGACGGTGCGGGAGCGGTGTGCGAAACCTGAGGATCAACTCGGGTTGCGGTTGCAGCAGTGGGCGGGGCGCACTGTGACTGCGCAGATGCCGACCCATCCGAACGGGTGGTTCACGGGTGTGGTGGATGTGTTCGAGAAACGCTTCACACCGAACACGGTGGTGTACGACATTGTGATGCAGGCCAATCCGTGGTATTTCGACGCTGCGGTGACGACGATCTCGGTGACTCCGGCGAATGGTGGCAAGGCGTTCACGTTGACGCCGACGGGTTTCACGGTGGCACCGTTGGTGACGACAACGGCGACGGTGACGATCACGGTGGGCACGGCTCAGTGGTCGGTCCCTGTCGTGAAAGACCGTGTGCTTCCAGGTTTGCTCCTGAGACCGGGGTCGCCTGTGTCTGGCACCGTGTCTGGGTCGTCGGGGACGTGTTCGTTCTCGTGGAGGGGCGGGGTGTTGCTATGACCTCGTACACGGTCACTCTCGACAATCAGTATGTGCTGTTCGATTCGTTGGTGTTGAACGAGGGGAACACAGCAGCCCATAACTTGACGCTGACGAGGACGGTCAACGGGCACGGGAAGTTGACGTTCACCCTGCCACGGGCGAACGCGTGGTACGACGCGGTCACGGCACCGTCGTCGGTGGTCACCGTGTCAACACCAGGCACCACCCAACCGTTGTTCACTGGTAGGTTGTTGAAACACAGTGTGGACGTGTATGGGCGCAGGACGCTCACCTACGCCGGTGTGTCGTCCACGCTCACCAAACGTCAGCAAAGACCCTTCACGTATCAGGGGACGGCGCAGGGATTCCTGACGACCCTGATCAGCAAACACAACCAAGGGTTGACCGTCAAAGACCCCCAGTGGTCGGTGGGGACCGTCACAGGGTTGCCCACAACACAGGTGAGCATCACCGTGGACAAACCCATGTCCACGTGGGACGCGCTGACCACTCATGTCGTCAACCTGTTCGGCGCGTACCTGCTCCCCGCCATCGGCCCCACCGGGGCACCCGTGTTGCACGTGTCCACCACGTCGGGACCGACCTCCAACCAGGTGGTGTCGCTCACCAGCAACGTGATCGATTTGGACGCCGCCTTGGACGTGTCCACCATGATCACCCGGTTCTACCCCGTGGGGAAAACACTCACCCACGACGACGGGTCCACCGAGCTCGTCACCATCACCAGTGTCAACAACGGCAAGGACTACCTCCAAGACGACACGCTCCTAGCGTTGCACGGGTTGAACGAGGGAACCGAGACGTTCGACATCGACGACCCCGGCAAACTGTTGACCACCTCCGCCAGGCAGTTCCAGAAACTCAAACTCGCGAAGTTCACCGCGACCTTGACCGTGGCCGACCTGTCCGCCATGAACACCAGCATCGACGCCTACATGGACGGCGACATGGTGCCCATCGACATCCCCGAGTACGGCATCACCGACACCGTCCAACTGACATCGGTCACGTTGAAACTCGACAACCCCGGCAACTCCACGATCACCCTCGGCGCGGAACGCGCCACCTTGACAAGTGCGACCAGCAAAGCAGCCGACCTCGTGGTCGAGTCGATCCGTAACACCACGAAACTGAACGACACGGTGTCCACGGTGCAGACCACCGTCACGGGTGCCACGCAGGCCGCGAAAGACGCCACCGCGAAAGCGGAGTCCGCGCAAAGCAAAGCCGACAAGGCCGCCACGGACGCCGACTCGGCCAAGTCGGCAGCCGCCACAGCGAAGTCCACCGCCGACCAGGCCGTGAAAGACGCCGCCACCGCCCAAGCGGTCGCCGACGCCGCCACCGCCTCAGCCGTGAACGTGGTCGCCGACCCCGGTTTCGAGAACCCCACACTCTGGGACGCCCGGGTGAAAGCGTCGACATTGAAGCAAACGTCGTTCGCCACGGGTGGGGCGCATGGCGGAACCACCTGTTTCCAGTTCACCCTCAACGGTGTGACGACCATGAACACGTTGAAGATCGTCCCCGGTGCCATCCCCGTGCAACCCGGACAGGTGTGGCGTGTCAAGGCGTGGGCGAAAACCACCGCTGATTTCGTCCGTGAGCCGAACAACACGAAGATCCGTGTCGGGAAACAGGACGGGACGTTGTTCGCCTCGTACCCGTTCCCGACCTCGACCAGTTGGGCGGCGCTCGGAGACGACCAGGTGGTCATCCCCGCCGGTATGACAAGCATGACGATCACCGTCACCACGAGCGCGAACAGCACCGGGTCGTTGTGGGTCGATGATCTGGAGATCGTCAACGTCACGGATGTGGTGGCCGCGCAGAAGGCAGCCGCAGACGCGAAGACGGCAGCCGACCAGGCGAAGTCCACGGCTGACAACGCACAGATCGCGGCGGACAAGGCGAGAGGGGCGGCGGACAAAGCCCAAACCGCCGCCGACCAAGCCCAGGAGTCCGCGCTCTCCGCGACCGACACCTACGCCCGCGACGCCTCCCAAGGACTGGGCGGGTTGGTGTTCGACGGGTCCAGCGCCGGTGTGCAAGCCGCCACCGTGGTGGTGGACTCACCCGACGGGTTGAAGGGCAAGGTGATCCGCAAACCCGCGTCGCAAAAGGGGTCCCTGTGGATCCATGACACCCGTGGTCGTGTCCCGTTGAAAACGAACGTCGTGTACGAGGTGCATGCCACCATCCGTGTCCCCGCGCAAACCCCGGCGGCGACCGGGTCCCTGTACGTGGGTGTGGACGGGTTGCGGAACACGGACGGGACGTGGGCGTATGTGAACACGACGGGGGTAGAGTCGTACGCCACCCAACATTACGTGGCGTTGTCGGCGTCCACCACGCGCCCCGAGAACTTCACGACCTACCGTGGGTACTTCGTCGCCTCGCCCGCCGCGAAAACAAGCGGCCACGGCGGGGCGCGCCCCGACCCGTCCAAACCTGCGACGATCCACCCCGACGCCACCCACGTCCAACCCATCGTCCTCATGAGTTACAACAACGTGCCCGACCTGGTGGAGATCTCGGATTGGGGCATCACCGCCGTCCCCGCATCGACCGTGGACGCCGCGTCGAAAGCGCAACGCGACGCTGACGCGGCCCTCCTGTCAGCGTCCACCGCCGCCACGGACGCCGCCACCGCCGCCGGGATCGCCGGGGGGAAAGCCGATGTTCTCATCCAGTCCACCACACCGGCGACCGACATGCGCAAACCCACCACGTTGTGGATCGACACCACCGGCAACGCGAACACACCGAAACGGTGGAACGGCAGCGCATGGGCCACGGTGACAGACAAGGCCGCCACCGACGCGGCGGCGAAAGCCGTCGAAGCGAAAACCGCCGCCGACCAAGCCCAGTCGTCCGCCGACGCCGCATGGATCGGGGCGCAATCCTCGAACCTGATCAAAGACGGAACCTTCCGCACCACGAAAGCATCCGACCATCTGGCATCCACGTCCACCGCGGGAGACGGTGTGGCCGACTCCACAGGGTTGAAATTCAACGCCACGGGGTTCACGGGCGTGGTGCCACACCCGGCCAGCTCGTATGGGCTCACGAGCGCTGGGGCGAATGTGTACGCCCGTGGGACCAACGGTGGCAACGAAGGGTTCCCCACCACACCAGGACGCACGTACCGTTTCTCGATCCACGCCGCCCATGCCGCGACCACACCAAACCCGAAAGACAACTTCCAGATGCGTGTCGCCACACGCAAGAACGGCGTGTGGACTGTGGCGAGCATCGGTGAGAAACTCGCCCCAGCGTCCACCACCCCCGACACGGAATTCACCCACCTGACCACCGTGTGGAAAGTCCCCAACGGTGTGGACGCCATCCGTCCAGGATTCGGAACACCCAACACCGTGCCAACAGAAACATCCCAATGGTGGGTCACCAACTGGGCGACCATAGATGTCACAGAAGCACAACAAGCCCTCGACGACATCGCGAACGTCCAAAACACCATCGAAATCCACGATTCACTCATCAGCCAGTTGCCAGGACAAATCCTCTCCACTGTCTCATCCACCTATGTGACGAGCACGGGCATCACGGAAAAGATGGAATCCTTCACGAGCAAGGTTACGCAGGATGCTGAAAAAATCACCAACGACTTCTCAGTGGTCACGGAGAAAGTGTCTGTCGTGGACGGGAAGATCGTCGCAGAGACGACATCACGCGAACAACGCATCCAGTACGACCTGGATGGCATCACCATCGGCACTCCCGGCTCCAAGGTGAAGGCCGTCTACGACGACCATGGAGTTCATATCAAAGTTGACAATGTTGAGCGTGCCACGTTCACGGACACCGGGTCTGTCACACCAGACATGACCATCACGGGAGCCCTACAGATCGGTAACAGGATCATCGAAAAAAGCCCCGGTGGCGGCATGTGGATCAGGAGGGCCTGAGATGGCTGACAACGGACGGATCGAAACCGACATCGTGGCCTCCGGGTCCACCCCCAACTCCTGCTTCTACCTGCGGTGGTGGGTCATCAGCCAATCCGTTCCCGCCAACACGACCCTGCTCGGGTGGGAAGCCGGGTGGCGTGGGCTCACCGGGACGGCACCGAAGTACCAGTCGAACGCGGTGAAACTCATCTCCGGGAAGATCGCCACCACCGACATCCCCAACGGCACATGGTCTGACCAGAGCGGCACAGGCGACCATCCGCTCAGGGCGGGTCAAGCAACCGTCACCCACCTCAACAACGGAACCGCAACGTTCTCCGCTGAGATCACCGGGTGGTTCTTCGAGTCCACACCGGCGGGGAACAAGAAGACGACCGGCTCGTGGAGCCTCCCCACGATCCCACGCGCGTCCACGATCACCCTGGAGAAGACCACGGTCCCCCTCGGCCAAGCGCAAACCGTGACGATCACACGCGCCGACGCGGCGTTCACCCACGACATCGTCTGGACCGTCAACGACGAGAAGATCCAAACGCACACCAACGTGACCACGAAGCAAACCTACACACTGCCCGACACCGCGCTCCCCACCTCCATGACAGGGGTATGCACCGTCACCGTGACCACCAAGAACGGGTCCACCACCGTGGGCACCACAACGGCGACGTACACGATCACCACACCCGACACCACAGCCTACAAACCAACCTTCACAGCGGCAAACGTATCCCTCGGAGTGGACTCCAACAACAAAGTCCCCGCCGGGTGGGGGAAAATCGCGGTGCAGCACAACTCGAAAGCGACCGTCACCATCACCGGCGGGAAACCAGGATCCGGGGCGTCACTGACGTCATGGTCCATCAGCGGAGATTTCACCGCGACGGGAACCTTCCCCCTCCCCACCACGGTACCGACATGGACGAGCCCCACACCCATCACCGTGTCCGGGACACTGAAACTCCAGGTCAGCATCACCGACTCCCGTGGATGCACCACCACCCAAGAATGCACCATGACCGTACAACCATGGACACCACCCACCCTCAAACCAGGTGCCGTCTACCGGGCGACCAACACAGGTGAGCAAGCCTTCAACGGAACATACGCCTCCGTGACCGCCGAATGGACGCTGGCCTCCGTGGGTGCCAACACCATCACCCAGCGTTGGGAATACAAAACCACACTAGCGACCACATGGTCCACACTGACCGCCACCGCCACCAACAAAAATCCAGTGACCCTCGGCACAGGGAAAACATTCGACATCAACACCTCCTATCAGATCCGGCTCACCATCACAGACTCCCTCGGAGCGACCGCCCAATACCAATGGAGCCTCGGCCCCGCACAGGTGGACATCGACTTCCGGGCGGACGGCAACGGCATCGGCGTCGGCGGCGTCGGAGAAACCCCCGGTGCGCTCGACGTGTGGTGGAGACTCAACCCACGCCGAGGCTTCACCCACCTCGTGATCCCCAACACCATGGACCTCAACGACCTGCGCGGACCCGACACGCCACCCTTCTGGAACCAACCCAAATCAGCGGACGCGCAACTCATCCGCAACTACCCCGCGAACATCGCCGGACTGTTGCAAACCATCTCACCCAGCGACGTGTTCACCTACCAGTTCTACTGGGCCTACGGGACGACCAACCAAGCATGGACACGCACCTGGTACAACAACGCCGGGACAGCCACCTGGTACCCCTGGAAACCCCTGTGGACCGACAACATGGCCATGGACACCACCAAACCCACACTGGCCGACACACCCACCGGATGGACACTCACCATCGACAGGTGCCGACGCCGAGCAGGGATGTGCGCCCTGACCATCACCACCACACCATCCGCCAACCCCGGAACAGGCAACATCACCAACATCACCTTGGGCACACTGCCCGACGGATACCGCCCCCTCGACGGCGTGACCACCACCATCGAAGACGTGGCAGGGTCCATCACCGTCAACCAAGACGGCACCATCTCCCTGAAATCCCTCACCCACGACTGGGGCGCAGGCACAGCACGTGTCATCCGCCTCGCCTACCCCCTCGCCTGACCAAGGAGCACCATGCTGCAAACCACCCTCACACTCCCAACCGGGTCCCGTGTCCTGTGCTACACCACCCACCCCGACGCCGCCCGCATCATCGCCTACGACCGTGCAGGCATCCACCTCGACGACGACGGCACCGCCACCGTCACAGCACTCGACACCAAGATGCCCATCGGCACCTGGGAAACCACCACCATCACCCCCAGCCCCGGCATGGTCGCCGTCACCTGGATCGGACCCGACGCCGACACATCAGCCCTCGTGAAACACGCCACACTAGCCACCTGGATCGCCAAACGCATCGAACCACTCCTCACCACCCACCCCGACCTCATCGGCTTCACAGGGACGCTCGGAACACACCTCGACACCACCCACACCAAAGCCCTACGCGCACAACTCGCCACCACCGCCGGGCACGCCCTCGCGCAAAAAATCACCACCGGCGGGCAAGTCGCCATCCTCGGCAACCACCTCACCACCACCACCGACCCCGACGACACCGGCGACACAGAAGACACAGACCAGGAAGACACCGAGTAACACCACCCATCCCACCACAAACCCGTCCCACACCGGGGCGGGTTTTCCTTCATCCAGAAAGGCACAACCATGAAAATCTACCTCTCCCCGTCCAACCAGACCGACAACACCGGGTACGGCGGTTACGGCACCGAAGCGTATCGCATGAACCTCCTGGCCGACATCGTCCAACGCGAACTCGCGCCCCATGCCACCGTCATTCGCGCCACCCAGAGCGCCAGCACCAGCCAACGCGCCACACAGGCGAACCAGACCGGAATCGACGCCTACGTGGCCTTGCACTCCAACGGTGCCAACGGCCAAGCCCGTGGCACAGAAATCTGGATGTACCCCGGCTCCGCCCGTGGCCGTGAACTCGCCACAGCCATCAACACCAGAGTCGCAGCCATCTACCCAGGACCCAACAGGGGCATCAAAACCAACGCCGACTACAACGAAACCTCCATGCCACAAGCACCATCCGTCATCCTCGAAGTGGCCTTCCACGACAACCCGCAGGACGCAGCCTGGGTGATCGCCAACATGGACACCATCGGCCACGAGATCGCCGCCGGGATCCTCGACTATTGCCACCACACCACCGGCACAACACCCACACCCGTGGCACCCGCGCCAGTGGCACCCGCACCCACACCCAACGAGGCACCCCTCGTCGTGGACGGCATCGCCGGACGCGCCACCATCACCCTCTACCAGAAACGACGCGGCCTGCACGTGGACGGAATCGCCGGACCAGAAACCATCCGCGACATGCAACGACTCACCGGGGCACCCGTCATCGACGGCGTGTACGACGGACAACGACCCGCCCTCATCGGAGAAGCATTCCCAGCACTCACCACCTACACAGGCGGCGGAACAGGCTCACCCGGCGTCCGCGCCCTCCAACGCTGGCTCGGCGTCAACCCCGACGGAATCATCGGCCACGACACCATCCGCGCACTCCAAACCGCCCTCAACAACCACCGCATCTGAAAGGACCCACCATGCTCCTCCAACTCATCCCAGCACGCTACCGCGCCACAATCGCCATCATCAGCATGGCCATCGCCGCCATCGCCCCACAACTCGTCAACGACCTCGCCACACGATACGGCGACACAGCCAACCTCCCCATCACCATCACCAACACACTCGCCACACTCGCCGCCTTCATCGGCGGAGCAACATGGCTCGCCAACATCACCCCCGACCACACCAACCCAGCCATCCAAGCACGCCGAGCCACCAACGACGACGAAGACGACTATGACATCCAGATCGGAATCACAGAATAATGGTCATCTCCATCGAAATCATCCTCGCACTCATCGCAGTCTCAGGAGTCGTCTGGTCCGCGTACATCAACCACGCATCAGCACGAACAAACGCCGCCGCACACATCAACGCCAGCGTCCTCGAAACACTCAGCAAACGAGTCGAATCCCTCGAAGCCAAAGTCACCGTCATGTACGACATCCGCGACAAAAACGCAACCACCATCAGAGTCCTCACAGACTACGCCATCAAACTCCGACAATGGATCATCGACGGCAAAGAACCACCCCCACCCGAATGGCCACCAGAAATCTGACAATGCAAAGTCGGCCCCCTCGATCACACAGACGAGGGGGCCGACTTTTCGCGTCTCCGTAGCGCAACACCACCATTACATCACTGTTTCATCAACTTCTCCATAGCCCTCGCAACAGCACGCTCAACGGCATCCTCAAAACCATCAGGAGTGCTAGCTCGGCCATTGCTCTTGCTGGACACATTCCCGCTACCGGCGACCGCTGTACTCTCATCATCATCAGACGCAGACAACTTGAATCCCTTAGCCAACGCACCAAGAGCATCGGACCTCTGCTCTGCGTCGGAATGCAAGTAGTGATCCTGCGTGACACGGGCATTCGCGTGACCGAGTATGTCAGCTATGATGCGCTCAGGGATTCCCATCTTTTGCAGCAACGACGCCGCAGTACCACGAGCACCATGCAACGGGATATTTGGAACTCCAGCACGCTCCAACGAAACGTCCCACACAGCGCGATCACGCTCATGTCGCTCAAGGCCGCCAGAGAAACCTGGGAAGATGAACTCATCCTTCATGCCGGACTCTTCCTTCCACTCGCGAAAAATGGAAGCGACATCAGGTGGCAACGGCATTGTCCTAATAGATGCTTTCGTCTTCGGTACTTTCAGAAACGCCTTACCGCCTACCGGCCATGTCGCTGCCTCATCAATCCGTAGCGTTCCAGACTCCAGGTCAAGATCGTCCCACTTCAAAGCAAGCGCCTCACCCTGCCTGACACCGAGCACCAGGGCACACGTCAAACGCGCAAGAGTCCGATTGTCAGCGGCGCACTTGAGAACTTGTTGAGCTTGGTCAACGCTCAGTGTGTCCATGGGTCTCTTCTCGGTTGCGGGGGAGTCCATGAGAGAACACGGATTGACTCTGATCTTCTTCTCACGCTCAGCGGTCTTTAGGCACTTTGAAAGCACAACGTGCGTCTGGCGAATAGTGCTTGCTGACATCCCGACGCTGTTTGTTCTCCTCGTCTTCCTGCTCGGTTCCATATTCCGCATCGCCTCATGGACCATGCGAATGTGATCGGGAGTCAGATTCCTTAATCGAATATCACCAATGACTGGAATGACGTATAAATGCATCTTACTGTAGTAACCTTCGTACGTCCCAACAGCAATTCTTGGCTTGCAGATCATCTCAAGGTAATACTCGATCCACTCTGACAATCGCGATCCATCATCCAGCAACCCGTCACTAAGCTCCCTCTTGAGCCTTTCAAGATTGCGCCTGCATTCAGTAATCGTTCTTCCGTTGACGTACTTCCTTCTGCGCTTCCCGTTCACGTATCCAGTTTCGATTGACGCCTGGTACGCGCCATCTTTTTGCTTATAAATACTCCCCTCACCCTTGCCCCTTGCCATGTTGTTCCCCTTTCTCGCTGCTTGACAACGATTAGAGTCTACCACGGTATGACATTGAGTATGACATTCAACGGCAGTCTATTGCACAACAACTGCTGTGCGTTATGGCTTTGACTAGGTGAATTAGGTGGGGCGGCGGGGGCTCGAACCCCGGACCCAGGGATTATGAGTCCCTTGCTCTGACCAGCTGAGCTACCGCCCCGTTTCCGCCACGAGTGTATCAAACCTCATGGCGGTGGTGCAGGGTCCCTCCCCGTTGCCCGGGCAATTTGGTGGAGCGTATGTGAAAGCCCTCGACAGCGTTCAGGATATGTCGATGCCGAGCACCGTGGCCATGCCCTGCGCCACCTGGTCCATCTGAGCAGGGGTGAGCACACCGATCTGGTCACCCAGTTCGGCTGGTTCCACAGCTGCGATCTTCTCTGTCATGACATAGCTGTCGCGGCGCAGTCCGTTGCTGTCGGCCGCGGGGATCAGCACCCTCGTTGTGATCCCACTGGAATCGGAGGTGGTGAACAGGCATATCACGGTCGAGTTGAACTCGACGTCATCCGCCTGCACGATCACAACGGGCCGGGCCTTGCTGGCGTAGCGGTCGTCCCGCAACGTCCACACCTCACCCCTGCGCCTCGATCATCTTTCTAGCCAGAGCAGTCGAAATGCGGGCGGCGTCCGCCTCGTTATCGAACGCTTCAACCTCCACCAGTTGAAGGCGCGGCGTGTACGGGAAACCCCCTGCTAGATTGAATGCCGAGACAAACATGCGTAGTGCATCTGACGGGGTCGTGCCGAGGGCTCGCGTGATCTCCCGGAAACGCCTCTCATCATCCTCGGTCACTCGAGTTGCGATCTGCTTGCTTGGCATGTCAACCTCCTGATCCCATGGGTCGTGGTCATGCGCGTGGTATCAAAGTCTAGCAGAATGTTACGGAATGCACTCTGGGAATGCAACTGGGCTGGGCACGGTCGTTGCGGACGGGGGGGCGATGGCTCAGCCGATGAGAGCATGGGACTCATAATCCTTGGGTCCGAGCCCATGCCGCCACCTGTGAAGTGCCCTGTCATAGGCATGACGCTCAACGGGTGTGATGTGATATGGGCCGGTGAATAACGTGCCCGCGCATCAGGAATTCCACCATTCGCCAAACCGATCAAGTCCGGACGAGTTCCCAACCGCTAGCGCCTTGGCGACCGCCCTGACAAGTTTGGCACGCTCGGGATGATCGATCTTCACCCGTGAGATGTTATCTGTGAAGTCCCAGTCCGTTGACACCCCTTGTGCGAGTAACGACTTGAGTTCTGCACCCGCTTCCTTCTGCCTGTGTAGACAATGCATGAATAAATAGAAATAGCATTCAATGCGAAGAGCAGAATCCTTCGAAACGCTGGTAAGGCATAATGCTCGGTCAACGTATGTCTCGGCTTGCTCGTCCTGTCTTTGGACAAAGAGAATCCGGGCACAATTGCCCAGGCTGGTCTTATCCTCAGGATCGGCTTCGATGGCTCTCTGATATATGGCCGCTGCTCTAGCAAGGTTATGAGTCACGGTGTCCAGGAACACGGCGTAGTTGCCCAGGTTGTTGGCGTGATGCTCGTCGGCGGCGATCGCTTTGTGGTAGGCGTTTTCGACCTCGTCGGCGGCCCGGCCTTGCTGCTTGAGGAACAGGGCGTAGTTGCCCAGGTTGTTGGCGTGATGCTCGTCGGCGGCGATCGCTTTGTGGTAGGCGTTTTCGACCTCTGTGGTGTCTCGGCCCTGCTGGTGGAGGAACAGGGCGTAGGCGCCCAGGTTCCTGGCGTGGTGCGGGTCGGCGTCGATGGCGTGGTGGTAGGCGGTGTCGATCTCGTCGGGGTCCCGGCCCTGTTGCTGGAGGAACAGGGCGTAGTTGCCGAGGTTGCGGGCGTGGTGCGGGTCGGCGTCGATGGCGTGGTGGTAGGCGGTGTCGATCTCGTCGGGGTCCCGGCCCTGTTGATGGAGGAACA
>Ga0123357_10001245_pt1 | contig 26762 bp, 17 predicted proteins | sample TergutEmb28metaG_FD_89873 | JGI IMG/M metagenome (GOLD analysis project Ga0123357, IMG submission 89873) | Embiratermes neotenicus P4 segment gut microbial communities from Petit-Saut dam, French Guiana - Emb289 P4 | ecosystem: Host-associated > Arthropoda: Insects > Digestive system > Gut ...
TCCATTCGTCAAAAGATAATACACAAGAGGTGGTCATGATCCTTGTTACCCTGTTCCGGGTAACCCGTAGCGCTAATACGCCACATCCGGGCATACAACGTGATGCCCGCAACTTAAATTTCAAGGTTGTCTTCATAAAATAATAATGAATTAAATTTGTTATGTATTGACAAAACAAAGATAATAAAAAAGATTGGGAATTTTTCGATATTTCTAAACGAGTTTTCGATATTAAGCGAAAAAGAAAAGATGAAGAAATACAAGGGGAATTTTTATCAATATATTTCAGTAAAGATTTGATGTGAGGCGCTTTTATTGTGGCGTTGCTCTTTTGTCTTTGGGGATGTTGTTTTTTTCGTGCCAATTGTTCAACAATCGCCGATGTTCGTCGAGAATGTTTTTATATTTCCTCTCCATTGCTAAATTAATCATTTCCTGTCTGTCGGTTCGCATGTCGTATAGTTGTTCCCTGTAGCGTCCTTTATCATATACAACGTATTTATAATCTTTTGTTCTCACCATCCAGCCTTTTGTGGTTCCTTCGTCGAAAAGGGTTTCGGTAACAACCGTTTCATTGAAATCTTGATTTTTTTCTTCGAGAACATTTCTTAACGATTGACCTGAACAATATGACGGTAGCGCAACTCCGGCATAATCGCAAATGGTGGCAAAAAAGTCTATCCCATTGTTTATGAGTTGCTCTTTAACGAGACCTCTTGTTTTTTGTTTCGGCAAGCGCACGATAAAAGGAATATTTGTCGTTTCTTCATACAGCGCCGATTTTTGATTCCAATGATGCGCGGCATTTCCATCTCCGTGGTCACTCGAAAATATAACGATCGTATTGTCCCACAATTTTTGTTTATCCAAAGCATCGATAATTTTACCTATTTCTTTATCAACATTTTCTACCAAACGATAATAGGCATTTCTATACCGTCGCCAGTCGTCTGTCGAATAATTTACGACGGGATATATTTGCGGGTTTGCGGCTTGCTCCGTTCGTATCACTTCGGCATCAAAAGGGGCAATTGCAAAATTTGACGGCAAATTGGGACAATCGCCGATTTCAGGCTCTTCTATCGTGGCATAAAACGTGTTTTGCCCTCGCGCATATTCGCAAATATTATGAGGATTATCGAATGATACTACCAGAAAAAACGGTTTGTCGCGTTTTTCGGACAAAAATTCTACAGATGCTTCAGCCAATCCGTAATCGTTATGTTCATACACTTTTCTGAAGCCAAATTTTCCGTCCGGAATATCGCTTTCGGGCAAATGCCATTTACCGGCATATCCGCAATCGTAACCTTTTTCTTTCAACAGTGTTCCAATCGTATTTTCGGAATAAGGCGCTTTTAATTGTGCTCCGTTTTTCAACATTCCCGATAGTCCTGACGGAACGCCTGTCATCATGGCCGCTCTTGAGGGCGTACTTAATGGCGCGGCGCAATAAGCATTGGTGAAACGAATGCCTTCTCGTGCCAAGCGATCCATATTCGGGGTGTTAATATCTGCATTTCCGGCACAACTCATTGCTGTGGCTGTCTGTTGGTCGGTGAAAATGTAAATGATATTCGGCTGTTGCTTTTGTGCAAACGTTGCGGATGATAAAAATAATCCTGTTGTTGCAAAAAAAGTAAATTGTTGCTTCATGGATTTGTTTCTTTTTTCAGCTTTATTGTTTTATTTTCTATCAATGGTTTCGCTACAAATGCTATAAAAATAATATATGATAATGTGAGAACCAAAAACATCAGCGCAGTTCTTAACCCAAAGATATCTCCCAACCAACCTACGATAAGAGGACCTATTGCTCCTCCAACAATTCCCGAACAAAGTATTCCCGCTAATGAGCCATGATGACGCGATACGGAATTTAACCCCAGCGACATAATTATGGAAAACATTACAGAGATTGAAAAACCAATCATCGGGAAAGCCCAAACGGATATTTCCTTAGAAGCAAAAAGCGCTAATAACAGCATAGATATTGACATTGCGCCGGCAACTTTTAAAACTGTTTTTGCATTCCAAAGTTTGAGCGCTACCAGTCCGAATAGACAACCGACAGACATTAACCCCCAAAACCATCCCACAACAGCCGCTCCTTCGCGTTGTGCATCCAACCCATGGTATTGACGCAGGAATTCGGAAATCCAGTTAGCTACTCCCTGTTCTGTTGCAACATAAGCCAATATCCCGAAAAAGAATAGATATACTTTTTTATTGGAAAAAAGTTCTTTATAGGAGGTAAATCCGCCGCTTTTTTCGTCATCCTGCAATTTTATTTTAGGAAATTTTATCCAAAATACCACTAATAACGTAATGGCAAGTATAGCCGTGAAAACCCAATAAAGAGACAGCCATGGTAATTGAATTGGAGTTATCTTGGAAAGGAAATTCACCAATAGATTTGTATATTGACCTGATTTTAGTTCTGCTACCAGATTTGTGTAAACAAACGGACTTACGAAAGAAGCCATTCCAAAAATTAATTGACCCAATACTGAAAAAAAGGCAAAGTTCTCTTCTCCTCCGGCTACTCTGGTAAGCGGATTAATGACTGTTTGCAACATTGCCATTCCTAAACCTATGATGAAAGATGAACAAAGCAAAACAGGAAATGACGGATTTAATGCAAACAGTAATGAACCAATCAGCGGCAAGGAAAATCCTATCATCAGCACCACTTTTTCACTCAGTTTTTCAATCATAATGCCCGCCGGAATAGACATAATGCCATAAGCAATAAAAAACGAAGTGGGAATAAATGCCGCTAATGCCAAATGTGATAATTGAAAATTATCAATAATATCAGGAATAAGAGGACCAATAATATTTGTTATAAAAGAAATAACAAACCAAAAACACATAATCAGAGCAACAATTGCATAGTTACGTTTCATTTTATCAAGATTAAAATAAATTATTTAATACTTTCAGGCGTTAAACCTTCTTTGTAGTTTGCTAAATTATAGGATACGGGGACGGTGCTGTTTCCTACGCGATAGATGCCGAATTTGAAATAAGCGCCTTCTTTGTTATTATTTCCAACCGACACTTTCATATTATCTACAATGTGTTCGTTTATCTCTTTTCCCTTTTTATCATACGACATCATTACATCTATCAATCCTTCGTCCTCAATTTTTCCCGATATTCCGCTGAATTTATTCCATTTTATTTGGGTATAAAAAGTTACCCATTGATTTTTCGGGAATTGAGAAAGATCGTTTTTGTAAACGAGGGTCGAAGTTTTGTAGTTTGATTTTCTTACGTCGCCTGTACTTGCCTTGCCGGTCGATATGTTTGTGCGGTCGGTTTTATCATTTAAGAACCTGCGATTGGCATTTGCCTTGATGTTAAAATATCCATCGGAAAAGCTGAATGCCAATGGCGGATAACCTCCTTGATCGACTAACCAGCCATTCGGTTCTTTTGATAGTTTGAAAGCAGGTTTTCCGGTTTTATCCAACACAGTTTTTCCGTCGGTGTCATTCCGGTAAATCTTATCATAACCCGTATCATTTTTAAAATCCATTTTCTGCAATAATTCTGCAAATTCTTCATCGGATAATTGTTTCACTATTCCTTCCGGCGTTTGAACCACAGTTCTGTTTGGTACGCCATGCCATTGTGCAAATATAGTATTCACATCATCCGGCAGGGTGGAAGGCACGTATATCGAAAAGCGGTAATACATGGTTGAACCTTGCCCGCATATTCCTTTGCCGTGATGATAGATATTTTTTGCCTGCATTGAGTTTTCAATTTGCTCTGCTGTGAGATTTTTCACATCATCAGCCGTAACGTAAGCATAGCTTAATTCGGCTCTGCCTTTTGTTTCGCCTTCACTATAGCCGGCAAGCGTATTGTCTTCCTTACGTAATTCAAACCGGAAAGAGGGTTTTCCCTGAAAAAGAGTGGTGGAGTCTAAACAAATTGCATGTTCTGCTTTTGTTCCTACTGCAACCCATTCGTCATCTATAATTGCATCGGCAGGAGCAAGTTCCGTCTGTACGTTCACTCGCTTTGTTAACGGTATTAGCCTTTGCGCTGCGACGTTGCCAATGATTATTATTGACAACAGCGCTACTACGAAAATTTTGTTTTTCATATCTGTTTAATTTTTATTTTGTTACAATTATTTTTTTAACCCAATTTTCAATACCGACTAAATAATATCCTGCATTCAAAAACGAAACATTCAATTGTTGTTTTTCTCCTGTAGAACTTGTTACATACAATTTTCTTCCGTATAAATCGTATATAAAAATGTGTTCTCTTTCTTTAAATCCGCTTATGTATATAGATTTATCCAATGAATTGTAGTAACAGCTTTTGATTGTATCCTTTTCCAAACCTTCATCTGTTGAAGTATTCAGAATAGCTTCTTCGTTATCGCCTTCTACATAATCAGCCAAATTATAAACAACAGGAATAGTACTGCTGCTTGTTCGATATACTCCAAATTTAAAATAGTAACCCATATCGTCATTTCTTCCAATATCCACAGACTGATTATCTACAATATGTTCGGTTATCAACTCTTCATCGTCCATATACGACATTTTCACATCTAACAAACCTTGAGATACAATGGTTTCATCTAATTTACCATATTCACTCCATTTTACCTTTATATAAAATGTTATCCACTTATTTTTAGGCAATTGCGACCATTGGCGTTTGTATGCAAGCGTTGATTTTTTATATTCGGTTGATACGGATTGCATTATTTTTGATGTTGCCGGATTTATGTTGCATCGTTCGTCTTTATCACTCATCCATTTTCTGTCGGAATTGGTTTGAATATAAAAATAGCCGCTTGAAATGCCAAAAGCCATTGGCGGATAACCGCCTTCTTCAATAATCCATCCATCAGGTTTATTGGAAATTTTATCGTAACCGGTATCTACGTCGAAATAAACGGTTTTCGAAAGCTCGGCAAATTCTTCATCGGTGAGACGAAGCACTTCACCATTTGGATTTTTTATGATACATCTGTCGGGCATGCCATGCCATTGTGCAAATATAGTGTGCATATTTGGCGACGAGGATGCCGGAAAATAAACCGAAAAACGATAATACATTGTAGAAGCCTGCGGACAATGACCTTTTCCGTAGAAATATATTTTTTTTGCCGTAATTGCATTATTTCTTTGCGTTTGCGTTAAATTTTGTACATCTTTTGAGGTTGCATAACAATAGCTCAATTCGGCACGACCTTTGGTTTCTCCTTCGTTATATCCCGAAAGCGAATTATCTCCCGATTTCAATTCGAAGCGATAGGATGATTGTCCGCCGAAAGGGATGTTTGGATCTTTGCTGATAGCGTAATCTTTGCTTATTCCAACAGCAGCCCATTTATTATCAATGACAGACGAAGCAGACGCTAATTGGTCTTGTATCGAAACCCGGGATGTTAACGCTGTTCGAGGCAGCGTATCCTGATTTTCGCCATCTTCAATATCGTCCGGTTCACGTGAACTGTGTTCGGTTGATACCAAGATATTTCCAATATTGACATTCGTACTGTTATTGCGGATTGGATAAATAAATCGCACATAGCGTGTGGCAGGCGATAAATTCAAGGTTTTGTTTCTGTCGGAGCTTGTGGATAAAGGCCAGGATGCGGTTCCATTTTTCCCGTCTTTATAGGTTAACAATGTCGTCCAGGTTTCTGAATCTTCGGATTCTTCAATGTACAACACAGATGTATCGTCGGATTTTGATTGATATAATGTGTATGACAATGTGGTGGGTTCATCGATGAAAGCCAACACTAAAGAAGTGTTTGCAGAAGCCATTTGACAATAACCGGAATTTACCGAACAACCTGCGGAAGCCCAACCTTCTGTGTTTTCATCCCAAAATCCGGGAGTTGGTGAAACGATCTCGAGTGGAAGCGGTGAAAAATTAAGCGCTTTGCATGTTACATCGTATAAACTGTGAAACGCAGTATTGCGTGTTTCGATTGTCATTGGTTGCGACCAGTCGGTTGGCATGTCCACCACTTCGGCAGCATTTGCTACTGTTGCAACAACTCGCACATCGGTTAAATCAGTTCCTACAGGGAAAACGGCTTCTATGCGATTAGCAGTTGGCGTTTCGTCTAACGGAACTCCAATTGCGTTTCCTATGAATAAAGAAATCGGATTGAGTATTTCGCCTGTGTTATTGTCTTCAAACATCAGGGCAGAAATACGGCAATTATCTGCCCCCATCACACTCAAATGTGTAATGAGGAACAGTAATAATGTCGTTTTTTTATTCATATTCATAAAATTTTAAACAAACATCATTTGTGCCGCTCCTGCCGCTCCTGCTTTATTTCCAAGTTGCGCCACACAAATTTCCGTATTCAGAAAACAATCAGGGATAGCATATTGCTTACTGTATTTTGCTATTTTTTCAATAAAAAAATCTCCGGCTTCCGAAATTCCTCCGCCGATAATCACTCGCTGCGGACTGAAAATATTAACTAATCCGGCTATTCCCCGTCCTAAATACCGGCATTCTTCTTCGAATATTTCCATAGCCACAGCATATTTGTTTTTGCACAAAGAAACGATCAATTTCCCGTCTATTTCCTCTTCAAATTTTAAGTTCTGTTCTTTTGATTTTTTCTCGAAACGGGCAACCATTGCCGCAGTAGAAGCATAAGCTTCCCAACAACCTATACTTCCGCAAGAACAAGGCTCGCCATCAGATACAAAAGGAATATGGCCCATTTCCGTTCCTCTGTTTTGATAACCTCCGTAGAGTTTTCCATCGATTATAATAGCGCCTCCAATACCTGTTCCGACTGTGATAAACAACACATCGGAACAATCTTTTGCAGCGCCGAATGTTTGTTCTCCAAGTCCCATTAAATTAGCATCGTTGTTTATTTTAACGGGCAAATTAGAAACTCTTTCCAACAAATCGGAAAGCGGAATATTTACCCAGCCCGTAATATTGTCCGACCCGCCTAAGACGGTACGTCCCAAACTATCAACAATTCCGGGAGTAGCAATACCTATTCCTTCAAACGTAATTTCCATACCGGCAGCATAAGAAATACAGTTTTTTATTGCCAATTCGAGTTGGGATATTACTGCATTTGCCGATGTTCCCGCATTGGAAGGAATTGTTTCTTCGAGAAGAAATTTTCCTTCATTCGAAACAATTGCATACTTGATAAAAGTACCTCCTAAATCTATTCCTATTGCGTATTTCATGATGTATATAGTTTGTATTTTGTTATTTTTCTACCCAAATCGGAGAACTCCATGCCCACTGTCCATCGCGTTGGCGCACTCTTACGTAATAATAATCCGTATCGCGTTCGGGTTTGTTGTCAGTCATTATATGTTCAATCATAAATCCGTTTTCGGGGCAGGCGCGATTGAATTGAACGGCCTCGCTCAACCAGCCGATCATGAAATGAGCGCGTGTGCCGTCGAGTAATTCCTGCAGGGTATAACTAAATTCTTTCCCGTTGAATTTTGCCGTAATTACTCCATTTTTAGGCATGGTAACATCCAGTAAAATTCCCTGCATGGCAGGCGTCATTGTGTTTGGATTTTTTGTTGTGTACATTTCCAAATCAACGCGTTTATCCGACCTCGAAAGTACTTTATTTACATTTGTGACATGTATATCGGTATTGTTTTTTAAATCATTTTCCTGAGGAGATGTATAAGCGGCGCCTCTGAACAATGACGTGGATTCATTTATCGTTCCATCGGAAATACCAACAAATCCTTCCCATTTTACGGGAGTTTCTTCCCTGTTCCAACCAAAATCTATTTTTACTTTGGCCCGAATTACGGATGTATCGGGAACAACAGGTATTAAAGGAGCATTCATGCGGGCAATGCTATTACCGTTTTTCACAATATCTACGTAATCGATAAAATTCTGACCTTCTACAAACAGGTAGATATTACGAGTATTTCCTTTAACAACTTCTCCCATTAAAGCATCATTGATACGAAAATCTATTTTAATTTTATCGCCTGTGGCGGCATATATTCGCCGGTTGTGCAAAGCTTCCCAAATGTCATCTCTGCTTAGCGATTTAGCTAATACTCCGATTCTTCCGTCGCCATAACTGCCCGGATAACCTGCATGTTGGTCGGTAGATGCCATCATACCGAATTTATGCCCTAACTCCAAACCATACATGGCTGAACCTTCCCAGGTGCGGGGTCCCATGTCGTGCAAGTAATTGTAGTCTCCCTGATCGCTTTCAGCCAATCCGTGACGGGAAAATATCTCAACAAATGGAACCTGTTCCTTGTTGAATGATTTCCAATTATAGCCTCTGTATCCCAACTGGTAGCCTAAATGATGCGGCGTTATAAAGGCTTTTTTGTTTTTCAGTTGTTCTTTTAAATCGGCAATAGATGTACATTCTAATAGCGGTGCGTCCAAATCATAGTTTAAAACTACGTGGTCGCCATCTGCCATGCTATGACATTCGTAAGAAACAAAGGTTACAAATTCGCCTTCCTTATTATATTCTTGCGTCATTTTCAGGTATTTATCATAACCTCCTTCACGCAAACGTTTGAAAGCGCCGGTGTGATAATCTATCACCCAAGCCAGACGAGGATCGTCTTTTCCTGGAATATCAGGCCACAGCGCATGTGGCGTTACCGAGACAAAATCTAACTGTTGTTTAGCGGCTTCAAATGCGCTGCGCATATCGCCGTGTCCGTAGGTGAGGTTACAATGATTATGTAAATCGCCCCAAAATACTTTGTAATCGGATGTTCGTTTGGAAAAAGGCTTGCTATTTGCGCCTAATTTTGAACATGCCGACAATAAGTTTCCAGAAGCGGCAATGCCTAACATTGACCACCCTGAATTTTTTATAAAATTTCTTCTATCCATAGTTGTAAATATTAAAATTTTCCTGCTCCTCCATCTCCTTTGAAAAACTGCATTTGTTGTTCGGTCGGATCGGTGTCTTTATATTTCTTCTGAATTTCATCTAACAGTTGCATCATTTCCTTTTTTACCGAAGCATAAGCAGGGTCGTTTATCACATTTCGCCGTTCGGTGGTTCCATTTTGAAGGTCGTAAAGTTCCCATTCATCAATATCGTTATAGAAATGAATTAATTTGTATTTTTCGGTACGAATACCATAATGACGTTTCACCGAATGCCACGAGGGGTATTCGTAATAGTGATAATACACCGCTTTGCGCCAGTCTTGAGGCGTTTTTCCTTCATTTTCCAAGACCGGTTTCAATGAACGCCCTTGTATTTCTTTCGGAACAGTTATATCAGCATATTCGAGAAAAGTTGGAGCAAAATCAATATTCATGCTTAATGCTGTTGTTGTCGAACCTGCTTTAATTTTTTTCGGATAACGCACTAAAAGAGGCGTTCGCTGCGCTTCTTCATACATGAAGCGTTTATCAAACCAACCATGTTCGCCCAGAAAAAATCCCTGATCGGAAGAATATACTATTATTGTATTGTCTAATTCTCCTATATCTTCAAGATATTTCAACAGTCGTCCTACACTTTCGTCTACAGCTAAGGAGGTAGCCAAATAATCGCGCATATATTGCTGATATTTCCATGCTGTGAGTTCTTTTCCAGACATTTTTTTTGAGCGGAATTCATCTATACGCGCTTTATAGACTCTATTCCAATTCTCTTTCTCTTCGGGTGTCATTCTGTTGTAAGCAGCTCTTAATTGGATGATTCCTGTTTCGGATTTGTTGGCTCTTTCCATATCTGATTTGTTAGCGTCATTTCCTCTTAAATCCCCATAAGCTCCGCTTAATTCTTCCGCATCTGCAACTTTCAAATCCCAATCGAGCCACATATTTTTACCGATTTCCATTAATTGTTCTTTAGCAGCTGTTCCTAAACCCGAATAATCGTCGAAAAGCATTTCGGGTTCAGGAAAAACGGTATTGTCGTAAATGCCCAAATGTCGTTGCGCCGGCATCCAGTTACGGTGTGGCGCTTTGTGATAACATAAAAGCGCAAAAGGTTTATTTTTATCGCGATTTTTGATGAAATTTATGGTTTTGTCTGTAATGATGTCGGTAACATATCCTTTTTCTTGAATTTGTACGCCATTTTCTATAAAATCGGGCGCATAATATTCTCCTTGCCCTATTAAAACGCTCCAAAAATCAAATCCTTCGGGTGGAGAATTCAGATGCCATTTGCCAATCATCGCTGTCTGATAACCATTTTTCTGAAGCAATTTCGGAAATGTTTCCTGCGAACCGTCGAATGTTTGCGAATTATCGGTAAATCCATTGATATGACTTAGTTTTCCGGTAAGAATACAAGCTCTGGATGGCCCTGATATGGCATTTGAAACATAGCAATTATCAAAACGCATTCCTTCGTTGGCTATTCTGTCTAAATTGGGCGTTTGCACCAATTTACTGCCATAGCAACTCATTGCTTGCGTCGTGTGGTCGTCTGTCAATATCAAAATAATGTTTGGACGTTTTATTTCGTCTTTTCCTTGTTGCGTGTGCAGGGTAACAGCCGCCGCCGCTCCAACCACAACCGTAGATAACGAAATTCCAACAATTTTACTTTGTTTCATCTGTGGATAACGAATATGTTAATACTCTTTTTTCTTTTTCTATGGTTACTTCCAATGTTAGTTCCCCATTTTCTGCGTGAGTGATTTCAGCAAAAACAGTTGGGGCTTTCTCTGCATTTTTTACGGGCATTATCACTGTTACAAATCGAACGGTGGTATCGTCCGTTTTATTTATATTGAATGAAAATGCTTCTCTTTTTTGTTTTTGACGATATTCATACGAAACCCATCCTTCTTCTTTTTCAAATATTATGGGCTTTGTTCCAAATGTTCTCAAAACAACATTGTTGTTATCGGAATATGCGGTATAAACCTTATTTTCTTCCGGAACTTCGACTATCTTATTTTCTCCCATTTGAAAGTGAATCCCTACTTTCCCTGTTGCATTGCCAATCGCCTCATCAACTATTACAAAATAGGTTTTATCTACAAAAAATACGGAGCGACGGTGCGTCAAGCCTTCGTAACTCGGATTTTCTACTACTAAAATATCATTCTTTCCATCGGTTTTCCATAGCAGACACTTACTGTCGGTTTTTTCTAAATTTTTGTTATCCAATGTCAAGGTATTGTGTACCATTGTTTGCCGGAACCAATCTCTTTGTTTCTGCACTTCGTCATCGCCGCTATACACATAACAACCCGAATCGAAAAAGAAGCTTCGTCCGTTAATGAACAAATCGAAAGTTCCGTTGTCGGGTTGATTGTGCCAAAACGCAGGAGGTCCCGCTTTCAAAACCATTGCAATAGATTTCATATCCCAACCACTGCGCAACATATAGAAACCGCTTGTTTTGAATGCGCCGGACGTATAGTCGGGTTTTTCGCCTTTTTTCCCTTCAGTAGCAAAATGCAGTATTTGTTGATTGTTTGGAAAGACTTTCGACCATTCGCTATAATTACGAATAAGCACTCTTTTCTCTGTTCGGCGATTGTCGCTGAACATCGGTATCGAATAATCGGCGAAGGACATATTCATTGTTATGGTTATCATTTTTTCGATGGCGCCGATATACGATTGTGGAAATTCGTTGCGATAACCGTTCATATCGGCGACTTGCAATGCGTTGAAGAAGATATTAATTGCCGCCAAATGATAATGCGGATCTAATTCAAACTGCATTCCATCGTCATACACTTGAACGGTTATTTCTTTGTTTAGAATTTCAATTCCTTTACTCCGCCATTCTGCCGAATTTTTAAATTCGGGGAAGAATATTCCTGCTTGCAGCAAGCGTTGCGCTTCGAAAAGAAGGTGATTTCCCTGCTCCGAAAAATTCTTCATAATATATTCGCCATGCAAGTGGAAATTACACAAAAATTCCGACAAAAATTCGGGGGTGAAGTTTTTTGACGGCAAAAAAAGTAAAAATTGCTCGGGCTGGCTATTGATACGCTCGCTCACTTCCAACGGACGCCATGCAAAACGTGCGTTTTCGTCGATATCTACCACTGCATCGGAATCGGGATTTCCGGGCGATGCGATTGTTTTTCGTTTAGAAGCGTTCATTGGACATGGATTTTTCTTTACCCAGTCGCGAAACTGGTCAATCCATGCGAGCGCATATTTTTCGTCTCTGCTTGTCCGGTAGGCTTTTCCGAGTGGCGTAAACCATTTAAGCCGATGCAGTTGCCAGCGGAGTTCATTATCCTTCACAGGCCAGTATGTCCAATCGATGTCGTCGCCGTAGAAATAGGAGGGTTGATAACCTTTGTGAACAAAAAATTTGTGTTCTAATGCCTCGTCTGCTATTTTTTGATCGCCTTTTGAGATAGTTATATTATTCATATCCACATCGGGCAAAATAATCGAAGAGCGGTTGCGATAATAGGAGAGGAGCGCTTTGGCCGCGGCAGTGTCGTCGCCGCGCAGGTGTGCTTCTCTTACTTTTTCCAAGCCCGGATAATCTAAATTCAGTATGTCGAATACTTGTTTATTCAAATTTTGTGAATAAGCGCTCATAAACAAAGCGCTCATCATAATTAAAGCTATTTTACGCATACGTCTTTTATCTTTTGTTTATCTTAAAAATTTATATTCTCCTGCTGTTCCTTCAAAATAGAGTATTCCATCGTCGGGACGAACATAGATAGCCGGTTTAAATACTTTTCCGTCTTTCAGAATTTGCCATGTACCCTGATAAAGGTCTGTTATCAATATTTTAAATACTCCGGTTCCTTGTATATTCATTGTAAACGGCTGATCAATTATATTGCTTTTTTTGTTAAAAGCTACTACTCTGTCGGCTATTTGAACGCCTGTCATTTGATCGGATTGAACGGGAATTACGTTCTGTAATTCCTTTTGAGAGGTATCGGTGATTTGCATCACATTCAAATAGTAGTCTTCCTGCGCTTTTGTCTTCGGCGAAATTTCTATCCGCCATTCGCCGCGCTGGTTTTCATCGTCGGCAGCAGGCACATTCGGATAATTTTGTCCGAATACCCAAAATTCTTTGCCGGGGCCGCCTACCGGTTGAATATCGGCATTCGACAATTCAGGCAATAAAGTCGTGTTTACCAACATTCCCTTATCTCCATCTTTTGTTCGTTTTATTATTGTTTTATTTCCTTCAATAACAGGTTCTTCTATGCTGTGTAATAACCAAAATTTTTTGAAATCGGGATTTGCGGCAACCACTTTATCAAACACGATCAGTGCAGCCGGAATTTTTGCGTCTTTTAAATTCAAAAATACAAACGAGCGTTTTACCTCTTTCACCTTTGAACTGTATGCTTCGGTAATATCTCCTTTCAAATAAGAATAATCCGGCGATTGTTGCTCCGGTCCAAATCCTACAGCCAACACGTTTCCTACCTTGAAGTTTGTATTCAATAATGCATCCAGGTTGGTACATTCTCCCCAATCTTTACCCGGCAGGCGTTGTCCGCCATCGTTTGCTACAAATTCGGATTTATCTTCGCCGCCGTAACCCGAAGCCGGAAATTTTTCGTCGGGATCGTACACTAATAAACTGTTATGCGCGATTGTCCGTTTGAAGAAATTTTTGTTGTGAGGACTGTTGTATCCGCCTGAAGAGCCTTGATATGTTCCGGCATCCAATGCCAGCAAACCTTTGTAATAAATTTGAAATGCTCCTCCATCCAAATGCTGGTGATTATTGAAAGCATACTCATTCACTTTCATTTCCACAATAACGCTTTTGGAATCCCAACCCGTGCGTGCGATCATCCATCCGAACGGAGCGCCCGAATAACGGGTAAGAGGCAAATCGTCCGGAGTTTTTGTTCCTAATTTCGTATCCCGCCATAGAAATTCAAAAATCTTACAATGAGCTTCTACATTGGGTTGTTTTTGAAATTCCTCATTCAGGTATTCATCTTTATAATAACTGCTTGCTAAAAACATAGGCAAAGAATACACTTTTTCGCGACGGCGGGTAGGATTTTCATCCCCGCTGTAAAGGACTTGTCCATCGGGACGGCGACGATAAACGATGTCGTAAAGAACAAACTGTTGAGACGGATGATAAACATTTCCCGCTCCCATGCGGTCGAATATCCACAAAGGAAAAAGGTCGCTTGTAAAACGAACATTGAAGTACGACGTACCTTGATGATAATTATGAGCGGGATAAAAGAAATTTCGAGCCGGCAGATGTTCTTTGAAGAATCTTCCGGCTGCAAGTTCGTACATTTCGGGATATTCGTCGTATATGGCAATTCCTGCCGAAAGCATATCGCGCATAATCATCCATTCCGACGAATGTCCGGCGATTGATCCTTGTTTCGTTGGCGGATAACCACATTCCAGTTGCTTTGCCAGACGAATGATTGAGGCGATATAACGTTCTTTTTCCGCCGGCGTAAGTTGGTCGTAACACCAATCGTAGACCATGGCGCTGTTGGTCATCAGTAAACCGATACCGCGTGAGATGTCTCCGGCTGTTTGCGGAAATGTCGCTCTTTCCAGCGTGTCGAGCATCTCAACGATCGCTTCTCTCGCTTTTTTTTCTTTTTTTGTTACAAGATAATCCAAGGCGTTCAGCATTGCCCTGACGGTGGCTCCTTTTTGGTTGAAGTAGAAACGAAAGTCTATTTTCTCCGGAATATCTTCGGGTTTCCAATCGGCTTTCATTTTTTGTAAATCGTTCCACACTTTTGATAAAGCCGGATCGTGCATGCGGTTTTTAATATCGGGAATATCTTCGGATCGAAGAAATAAACGGGGATGAACCTTAGGCGGAATGGGTATGGATACGCCATCGACTTCGCGCCACTCAACATCGCTGCGTGTTGCGGAAAATGCCGATAGGGATATGAGCGCTGTTGCGAGGATTAGGAGATACTTCATGTTATTTACGATTTACGATTTACGATTTGTGATTTACGATATCCAAATATCTTTTGATTGCTTCTAAATAATAATAGTCGGCATAAATGAGCGGAGTATCTATTTCGGAATTTCCGGGCAGATGCCCTACCGAATGCATTAGAATGAAGCCATCGTTTTCGCCTTTTTTTGCCAAGTAAGCATCGCTTGATAGCGATTTCAATATTTTTTCTGCATAATTAAAATAGATTTCCCCTTGGGACGCGAGTTTGCTCAATTCCAATAAGGCTGAAGCAGTAACTGCAGCGGCTGAGGCATCGCGCGGCGCATCCGGAATATTGGGCGCATTGTAATCCCAATAAGGAATTAGGTCGCTTGGCATGTTCGGATGGTTCATGATGTAGTTGGCAATAGCCTTTGCAGAATCTAAATATGCGGGATTTTTAGTAAATCTATAAGACATGACGTAACCGTATAATCCCCATGCTTGTCCTCTTGCCCATGCCGAGGCGTCGGAATATCCTTGAAATGTTCCTTTCGATTCTACTTCACCGTTTTGAGGATTGTAACTCACAACGTGATAACTACTCATATCCGGACGGAAATGATTTTTTAGCGTTGTATTGGCATGTGCAATTGCTACGTTTTTGTAAATAGTATCGTTGGTATATTCGCTTGCCCAAAATAGCAACTCGAGATTCATCATATTATCAATGATAACAGGATAGCTCCATTTGCCGAAATCCCATGAGCGAATTGCTTTGACGGTAGGATTGTAGCGTGTGATTAAACTTTTGGCCGTATTAACAAGAATTGTATCATCGCCTGCTTCGGCATTCAAGCGAAGCGCATTCCCATAACTGCAATACATCATGAAGCCGACATCGTGATTGCCGGTATAAAACTGTATTGGTTTCAACAGGTTCGTGTATTTCCGCGCTTCTTTTTGCAGGGTTGTGTCGCCGGTTAGCTCGTAACCGTACCAAAGCGTTCCGGGGAAAAAGCCGCTTGTCCAATCTTTTGGATTTTCCAGACGAACTTTGCCGTTGCATATAGAACGGGGAAACAACGCCGAATCGCCTCGCAACTCATCAACCTGCGAAGCCATCATTTTTAACTGATATCCGGCTGTTTCAATGGCTTGTTCAACCCAAGCGTATTTATTTTTCGATGTAGTATTGCAGGCGCTAAGTAACAATGCCGCCGATAATAAAAATACTATTTTCTTTCCCATCATGAATTGATATTTCGTAGATTAATAATTTTACTTTATTGATGGATACAAAGATATTTCTACTAATATCAATTCTGTTTTTCATTTGTTGAATTTTCTTTTACATTTGTCAAATCTTGCTCTTTTCTTGTTTTCCTATACCATGAGACAGGAGGTTTGATGCTTAAAGATGGGAACCGTCATAGTTAGTGAACGAAATGTCAAAAACTCTCTTGTTAGATTAAATATGTATATCTCAATTTTGTTTTTTTAAATACTTATTATATATTTGCAACTTAAATTATTAAAATATTTCGCCTATGGTAAAATAATAATGTGTTAATACGCACATTTTAAGACATATTGGAAAAAAGCGTTTAGCTTATATTCTGGTTACATGAAACTTAGGAAATTTCAAAAACCATCAAGAGTAAAGCAAGGACGTTCACGTTCGCTTAGCGGCGTGGGCTTTACTCATTTATTTGATGGTTAGGTATCCTAAGACCTCATGTAACAAATAAGATTAGAGTTTTGTCCATGCTTTTTTTTTATACATACTTGAATTATTCATCAATTATAAACAATAAAGAATATGAGAACAAAGATTTTATCAATATTGGTTTTGTTACCGTTGCCGGTTGTGGTTTTTGCCCAGCACAGTTTGCAAAGCCAATACAACATGTTCCGTGCGGACGATGAAATCGTCAAGCAACAAGTGGAATACAAAGACCCTGGCCGTTCGGGAGAAAATGTCCTTTGGGATTTCAGCAAGCTGACATCCATCGACGATGGCTATACATTAAGCTACGCTTCCCGGGACAGTAGTATTACGATTACCGGTACCGAGCACCGCACGATGTATTACTATTCTCTTTCGGGCGACTCGCTCTTGTGCCGTGGGTATGAAAACCCTACCACCCTGATGATAAATGAGCGCCCCGAACTGCTGCTTCGCTTTCCCGTACATTATGGAGATTCAACGGTTTCTTATTATAATGGTAACGGCAAATACTGCGACCGATTGAAAATCAGCGCCATGGGAACTGTTTCAAGTCACGCCGATGCTTATGGCATGATAGTGCTTCCCGATGGAGACACATTGAAAAATGTGATACGAGTGCGCACCATCAAAAGAATAGCCGACGGTACGGAACTGTTGTTTTTCCACAAGAAAAATGCGCCTAAGGTTTTTGTAACAAATGACAGTATCGATTACCGCTTAGCCAATGATACTGTTTTAATGGAAGTAGAAACTTACCGCTGGTATACGAAAGGTTACCGTTATCCGGTATTCGAAACGGTCAAGAGCATCACCAACAAACACGGAGAGGAGCGTAAATTTTTCAACACCGCTTTTTTCTATCCTCCTCAAGACCATTATTATTTAGATGAAGATGAAGCCAATCAGGCGCTCCTGGATTCCGTACGGGCTGATGGTATCAGCCCCAATCCCAACCCATGGGCCGGCCTGACCTACAACTTTTACCCCAATCCTGTAGAAACGAATTTGGAGATAGAAGTGTACCTGCCCAAGCGGGCTAACCATGTGAAGATGCAACTGACCGACAAAATAGGTCATACTGTTTGGGAAAAACGCTATGGACACTGGGCGGAAGGAATCAATACCGCTCATATCTTTATGACCCCTTTCGTCAAAGGGGAATATGTGTTGGACATGTGGTTTGATGGATATAGGGTGGGAGAGAAGATTTTAAAGAAATAAACAAGGAGGATTGATATTATGAAAAGAAAAGCATTAACAATTTTATTAACAGCTTATGGAATATTAATTTCGATACAATGCTGTTATTCACAAGAATCATTTGAGCAAAAAGCAGTCAAAGGTTTTTTGGCAAGTCCTAATGTGGCTTCTTTAGGAATATACGGACAAATACCTGTCAGCCATTTTACAGGAGCGCCACAAATAGATATTCCATTATATGATCTTACAGAAGACGGCGTTACGGTTCCGATAGCCCTAAGTTATCATATCGATCTTGTGAAGCCGAGAACAATTCCCAGTTGGGTCGGCTTAGGATGGGGACTATCCTCAGGAGGCTCTATTACGAGAATTCCGAATGGATACCGTGATGAAACAGAAGCTTATCCAGGGCATCGTTATATCGATAATTATTACAAATTAAATCGCGATACTTGGGATGCTCCAATTAAAAAAGAAGACAAAGACTACCTTAATGATATTGTAGGGGGAAATGATTTTCAACCTGATGAGTTTATATTTAATTTTGGTAATTATTCAGGTAGTTTTTGGCTTAATCATCTTGGCCAATGGCAAGTTCGTTCATCTAATGGAATGCCTTTGAAAATAGAAGCAAAATCATTGTACAATGTTCCTCCAATATTTATTTCCAATAGTGGAGGGCCGTCTCCATCTGAATATCCATACGATAATAATGAGTATATGCAATTTACGATCACGATCGAAGATGGTACACAGTACATATTTGGAAGTCTGAATAGTGATTCTAAAATAGATGATACTGGAACTGATAGTCGTAGAAATAATAACTATGTAGAAGGTACTCATTCAAGACTATTGACCGAAGGTGGTCTACTTACTCCAATGACTGTTCTCCAAGGATATATTGATACTTGGCATTTAAGACAAATAATAACAACAGACAATCACAAAATAAACTTTAATTATAAAAGAGGAACGGTAATTGCTACAAGTTTCGAATACCTGCAAGAATGGGGACAAACCGTCTATTGGGATCTACCTCCTATTTTCGCATCAACTCATTGTGAATCGGCATTGGTTCAAACGCCTTCATATCTGCAGTCTATATCCACAGATGAGTGCAATATAAGCTTTTATTCATCGGCAAGCACTCAATTAAAACCGTATACGGTTGCGATATCCAATCTCCATGTCGAATTTGAGCAATTAGATTCAATACTTATAAAAACGACAAACAATGATTTAATAAAAAAGATTATTTTCAATTACACCAATGGTTCACAAGAAAGGTTAAAGCTTTTATCTGTGACAGACTGTGGTAATGCATCCTCCGGTAAAGGCATATCCCATACTTTTTCCTATCATCAAACAAAACTACCTTCTTATGAGAGTTTACAATTAGACCATTGGGGATATTATAATGGGAGAACTTATTCTATTGGAAGTATATATGAAGACCGTTCTGTAATTGACACCAGTTGTTTAAAAGCTGAAATTTTGGAACAAATTACTTATCCCACGGGAGGAAAGGCTTGGTTTGAATACGAACCACATGAATATAGCAGGTTTGTAAAGCCTCCACAAAGGGAGAAATGTATTGATGAAATCTTCTTAGGGATGGATGGTCAGCCAACGGAATGTGCTAATTTCTTATTATCAGGGATTGAGAATAATCAGCAAACAGGAGGGTTAAGAATAAAAAGAATTAAATTATTGGATAGCGATGACCATATTACAAAAGATACGGAATACCATTATTCAATAGATTATTACCACCTTGCAGACGATTGGTCAAGCGGGATTTTGGCAGGGAAACCATGTTATTACGATAAGTACTCTTTTAAATGTGGTGGACAGGATGCTTATTATTACGTTTTCGAAGATAGGTGTCCCGGTATATTGAATTTTACAAATGGGAGTCATATTACGTATTCGGAGGTGACAGAAATAGTGAAGGGAAATGGTTTTACGGTATATAAGTACACAAATTTTGATTCTGGAGGAGAGTTTATGGACATAGGAGGTGGTTATACTTCTGTGTTTCCTCTGCCTGAAAATCAAAAAGATTTTGTTTTTATCTCAAATGCATATAAAAGAGGAAAGATATTGAAAAAAGAAGAATATTCTGAAGACAAAAGTCTAAAAAGGGAAACTATTTATGACTATAAAGTATATCCTGATACCAGTTGTTTGGTAAGATCATTTATTCGTTGGTGGATTCCTGTTTGTGAAACTAATTCTGTATATGGAGCTGCATACGGATTTTTTACAAATAATTACAATTTAACACGGCAGCAAATTTTTGATTACAGCAGTGTCTTTAATGGAAACAATAGCGTCGTAAGTACCATAACATACGATTATAATGCCAATAATCTTTTAAGCAAACAATCAGTTGTCCAAAGTGATGGAGTTGAAAGATTCACAAAGTATTTTTATCCTTTTGACGACTTCCTAATGCATGAACCTAATGATGTATTGACTAAAATGACAAATAATCACATTCTATCTAATTGTGTTGAAAAACAGGTGACATTAGGCACCAATGTTTATGCAAGCATGATAGCTATCGAACGTAATAATTTTGTTGAGGTCTTTCCGAATATTTTTAAAATAGAAAGAGTTGATATGCTACAGTCAAATAATCCTGTGAATATTAGCACTTTGATAATGGATCCTTCACAATTTATTAAGCCCGAAATGTATTACAAATACGACTATAAAGGAAATATTATTGAGATAACACCGGCAGGAAGTAATATGCCAACTACCTATCTTTGGGGCTATAACCACCAATATCCGATAGCCGAGATTATAGGAGTAGGATACAATGAATTATTGAATAATATTTCGCCGGCAAATCAAAGTTTTATGGCATTTATGCTTGCACGAAATATAACACCCGATGACCCGATGTATCTTTCTTTCCGGGAAATGCTGATTGCAGCAGCGCCTAATGCTCAAATCATCACTTACACCTATAAGCCGCTTGTAGGTATGACTTCTAAGACTGACCAGCAAGGTATTACAACATATTATGACTACGATGATTTCAACCGGCTCAAGTGCATAAAAGACAATGCCGGCAATATCATCGGGAATTATGAGTATCATTATCAAAATCAATGAGAATAAAAATCATTCATACATTAAAGTATATAGAAGTGAAACAGTAATAACAAACATAAATTTTTTACAAATGAAACAGATTTTTTTAGTAGCGGGGCTTATTCTTTTGTTGATACAGCCCATCATGTCACAGACAGATTCTACAAAAGCAAAACAAATATCAATAGTAGAGCGTAAGTTGAAGAAGATTAAGAAAATTGTTACGCTGTCTCCCGAACAAGAGGCAAGTTTGAAAACGGCTTATATCCTATACCAGCAGAAAGGCGATTCCATTGTTTTTAACGTTACCGCGCCTGAACTGTCTACTGATCTGAAATATCAGGCCGACAAACAGTTACACGAAACATTGATGGCCACCCTGACAGAAGAGCAACGGATACAATACCTGACAACAATGCTAACTCCCAGTGTGAAAGAAAAAACTGAAGCCAGATTAAAGCTTCTGCGTGAAAGCGGACAATACACGGAAGAGGAATTAGCTCAAAAACAGAAGGAAATTTTTGATTATCTTATGGAAAGGAATATTGTTTATCAGCGCGATAAGTATAGCATATCCAAACGGAGAGATAGTATCCAAAAAATGAAAAAGGCTCAACCTGCATCCCTCCGTGAGAGTAATACACGCGAAAATTTGAAGGCGTCAGGGAGAATGAATAATGGAAAAATAAAATGGTAAAGGCTATGAAAAATTATATAAAAATATCAATGAGAGCGCTCCCCTTTATGGCCTTTATAGCCCTTAATGTCCTTACTGTCTTTTCCCAAGAAAAGAAACAACTCGATTTAGCTAAACAATACCGGTTGGGGATGCACCGGGAAGTGGATGAGCAAAAAGCCTATCAAATATACAGCGATTTAGCGCTTGACAAATCTCCCGAAGCTCTGATGGAATTAGGCAATATGTATCTTCGGGGAGAAGGAACGGAACAGGATTTTACGGCAGCTCTCAAATGTTTACAGGAAGCGGTAGATCTTGGCTATGCGCCTGCTTTTTGCCGTTTGGCGCTAATGTATCAAAAAGGAGCAGGCGATATCCGGCAAGATTTTTCAAAAGCATTTGAATTATATGACCGTGCCGCAAAAGAAGGCGATCCCGCCGGATGTTACGGAGCCGGATATTTAACGTATAAGGGTTTCGGAGTGAAACAAAATTATGCCCAAGCGTTGGCCTATTTTCAAAAGGGAGCCGATAAAAACGATGCCAAGTGCGAATACATGCTGGGCTGTCATGCGTTGATGGGTTATGAAAATAACCAGGACGTAGAAAAAGGAAAGAAATACATGGAAAGAGCAATGGCTCACGGACATCGATGGGTAGAGGACGTAATAAAATATAACATGGTCGATTCCTTGCAGAGAAACTACAAGCTCAATCCCAACAGGTGGCCGGACGTAAAGACCGGCAGAATTACCCAAGTCAAACCCGCATTAGCCAATAATGCTACCTCCGGGCAATTGAACGGAACGTGGCGGGGAAAGGTATACACTTACGACTGGTCGGGCAAAAAAATAGTGAATGAAGAGGACGTAAAACTTACTGTCACGGTAAGTGATAACAGGCTTACGTTGCAATGGTTTACGGGCGACATACTCTACATTTCCGCTAATGCAGAGAGGGCAGGCAATGAGTGGCTTGCTCCGGAAGGACGGCAATACAACCCTCCGATAATTTCCAATTGGTACATATCCAATTCACGCTACGATATAGAGGTAAAAGGAGGCAAAGAGGTTTTGTATGCCGATTTTCAGACCTATAACATGGATACAAGGGAACCTCGTATGCCTCAAATGGCTGTGTTGGAACGTATAACCTACCCCTAAATCCCCTAAAGGGGACTTGAGTGAGTGACAGACCGAAGTTCAATTATAAAAATGAATTTTATTATACAAAAATGATAAGATAACTACGCCCAAAGTCCCCTTTAGGGGATTTAGGGGTATAAAAATGAAATAAGATGAAAAATATAATAAAAATAGCATTGGGAGTAGTATTATTACTCGCTTTCCCTTCAAAAAGTGAAGCATGTTGGCCGAATAACCCGCTCGACTGGTATGGCGACCCCGGTGATGACACCTGGACAACGGGGAATTCCGACAACATTCCGGTCAGTATTCCGGGAGGTTTCTCGCAAAATCAAAACTATGTCATCACTGCCACTCCATATAAAGTTGTCGGAGGAGGCCCTTTAAACACGGCCAACTCCTATATCACCGTTCAATACTTCGATGGACTGGGTCGCCCGACCCAAACAATACAAAAAGGAGCAAGCCCTACAGGTCAGGATTTGGTGACTGCATTGGAATATGACAGTTTCGGGCGAGAATGGAAAAGCTATCTTCCCGTGCCTGCTACAGGAAACGGTGGTAGTGGCTCTTATGTCTCTAATCTCGCTGCCATATCTCTCAATGCTTACAGCGATTCGAAGCCCTATTCCGAAACGGCTTATGAACCTTCTCCACTGAACAGGGTAGAAAGGCAATACGGGCCGGGTGTGGCGTGGAATTCAAACAGCGACGGAACCGGCGGCCACTCTGTAAGCGCCGCTTACCTGACCAATAACAATACAACTGATTATTTAATGTGTGCGTACTATTATGTTTCCGGAGACATTTTAACAAGAGGCGGCAATTATGCCCCCAATCAACTTTATGTAACGGAAACAACAGACGAAGACGGGAACAAGTCTTATGAGTTCAAAGACAAGCTTGGTCAGGTGGTTTTAACACGCTCAATCGACAAGACGAAATCGGGGAATGCCCGGTTGCATGATACTTATTATGTATATGACGATTTCGGCAATTTGCGTTACACGCTTCCTCCATTAGCTTCCGATGAATTGAGCGGCGTCTCATGGACACCGGATAATCAGGTTCTCAAGGATTATGCCTATATGTATAAATATGACGGCCGCAAACGTTGTATCGAAAAGAAATTCCCGGGTTGCGATCCTGTTTATATGGTTTATGACAAGGCAGACCGGCTGATATTGACCCAGGATGGAAACCAACGCGCCAAATCGCCCAAAGAATGGACTTTTAACAAATATGATGTTTTCGGAAGATTGATTATTTCAGGAGTTTATTCCGATGATAAAACCCGCTCCGAACTCGAAACGGAATTCAAGGACGACTTGATTGTTGAAAACAAGGATGGTTATTACGGCTATACCTGGACTAAAATGCCAAGAGCCACTTACGATAAAACCCTGCTGGTCAACCATTATGATGATTATAACCACCTGCTTAGTCAAGAACCTCGCTTTCGTGATAACCTGGATTATGAGAACAAACCGGAATATGGCCAACGGTATGGAAACGGTAAAGGATTACTGGTCGGTACCCGTGTGAAAATGCTTGACAGCCAGACAGAAATAGTAACTGCCATGTATTATGACGATAAAGGCCGTGTGGTGCAAACCAAATCCATCAATCAATTAGGAGGAATAGACAAGGAATACGCCAAATATGATTTTGCCGGAAACCCGAAAAATAAGTTGATTGTTCATGGTATGGGAAATATTGAGGAACGTTACCGGTATGATTACGACCAGGCCGGCCGGTTGCTCACCACCCGCCATCAAATAGACAACCAAAATCCAATCGTAATGTCTGAGCAGTTTTACGATAAATTTGGACGACTGAGCTCCAAAAGATTACACGGTGGAGTTGAAACAATCACATACGGTTATAATATCCGCAACTGGTTGAAGAATATGAACAGCAACAGGTTTCAGGAAACACTGTACTATCAGGATGCACCCACGGGAGCCGCCTCCTGCTACAACGGAAATATCTCTGGCATGATATGGAAAGTGAAACAGGAACCTTTACAACGTCTGTATTCATTCTCTTACGATGGATTAAATCGGTTAACAAGTTCGCAGTATGGGGAAGGCCCGGCAAATGCCGTTACATACAATTACCTTTTCAACGAAGGGATGTCGTATGACAAACATGGAAATATAAACACACTTGTGAGGAACTCGGTATCTGCATCAGGGAACAGGGCTCAAGCGCTTGTGAATTATATGTATTATGATTATACAGGAAACCAGGTGACACAAATTTCCGATTACGGTATGGGTGGTACAGCATACTCGTATGGTTCGCAAGCCTTTGTAAAGGTCAACGGCTTTTCCTATCCTGCGGAATACGAATATGACAAAAACGGCAATATGAATGTCGATTATAATCGTGGAATAGCAAAAATTAATTATAATTTATTAAATTTGCCGGCAGAGATGCAGTTCAAGCAGGGACATATCATTCAATATGGTTATGATGCGTTGGGAACCAAACGTGTGGTTGAGACTTATGCAGCCAAAGAAGGAGTAAATGTACAGATGGGAACCATGGAGCCGCTTGCCGGATCGAATATTCTGTACCATACGCGGGAAGATTATTGTGGCAATGCAGTGTACTTTGGTTATGGCGTCGGCGTATCACGTCTTTACACTCCCGAAGGCTACCTCGTTCGTCAATATGGCGTAAGTGGAGATTGGATATATTATTATACGCTCAAAGACCATTTAGGCAGTGTGCGGAGTGAGTTCAAGGGCGACGGAACGAATGTAGGTTATACGCATTATTATGCTTCAGGTATTGAGATAACCGACCCTGGTATGGGAACACAAACCTTGCAGAGCAGGGAACGGTTTAATGGGAAAGAATTTCAAACGGATTTCGGATTGAATATGTTGGATTATAGCAAACGGTTTTATGATGGAGCAAGGATGCAATGGCCAACACTAGACCCATTAGCAGAGATACATCCAGAGATTTCTCCTTATGCCTACTGCCTTAATAATCCTGTGAAATATGTAGATAGAGACGGAAGAAATCCAGCAATAGTAGTAGGAGGTGTTGTTATTGGAGTCGGAGAACTTGCACTTATTTCGGCAGGAGTTATGACAACAGGATATATTCTTTATAGAAACCAAAGTGGCAGTATAAGCTTTACCCCGAGTGTTCAAAATATGTTTAGTCCTTCAGCTCCAATGCAAATGGGAACAAGGCCATCTCCGGGACTTACCAACCAACGACAAAAAGAACGAGAAGCAAAAGAAAAACTGGATAAGAATCAAGTTAATGTAGGGCAAACTGTTGTAAATGGTGGGCATAATCCGCAGGAGCCAGTTGAAAATTTTGACCCGAATAATCCTAAACCGGGTACGTTACTAAAAGCAGCAGCTCTTGCTACCGCTACAGCTGTAGGTTTAGAACAAATTAACAAGAATAATGATTCTCCAGAATCAGAATCAGAACAACAACCCCAGCAGCAAGAACAGCAACAACAGCCGCCCCAACAGCAACAAGACCCAAGCATATGGGAGCGTATTAAAAACTTTTTTAACTTTTAGTTTGTATGAAATATATCAGATTATTAAAAAAAATCAGTAATGCATTATTTATACCTGTGTTAATTGGGGTAGTTTGTTTGTTGATATTTAAAGATGCATTAAATACTCTTGAATATGCACAAGCCATACGATATTTCTTTGTTGTTGTGTGTATAATTACTTTGGTAGGAACTTTAGTGAAAAACAAAAATGAAAAAGATAATTAGATTTACTTTGTATCGATCTTATGATATTTTAATAGGCATCTTCGTGATATACTTGATAATTTATAACTGGGGTAAATTGGATAGAATATCGTCTGCATATAGTTATCTATTGGTAGTATTGTTAGGAATGATAATTGGATTTTGGCTTTGTAGAAAGGTTAATCAGTTAATATATCGCAATAAATTTTAATTATTTGCAAGTTTATGTTTCGAGTACCCAAGTTCGCCGTAGTGTACTGAAAATGAGCGTTTAGCGTTCGGCGTAGTCCCAGATGAGCCAA
>Ga0123357_10001246_pt1 | contig 26755 bp, 39 predicted proteins | sample TergutEmb28metaG_FD_89873 | JGI IMG/M metagenome (GOLD analysis project Ga0123357, IMG submission 89873) | Embiratermes neotenicus P4 segment gut microbial communities from Petit-Saut dam, French Guiana - Emb289 P4 | ecosystem: Host-associated > Arthropoda: Insects > Digestive system > Gut ...
CAATGTCATGGTCGATACCTCCTGCCAGGGCATAGGCCGCTCCTTTGTGCTTGCCAAATGCCGTAGTTTGATGTGTCCACCATGTCTCCGTACACCTGTCCACCATGTGTCCGGGCTATACACGGTAAGAGGGGGGGTGAGCGGTGCGGCGCGGTACGCCGCCGGGAGGAAGAATGTTTTTGCGCGGCATGTCGGCAATGATGCCGACGCGCGCGCGTCGTTCCGCGCTGAAAAATTTCAGCGGAACCGCCGCACCCCCTCTGGAGGGGAATAAGGGCGAATCCCCCTCCGTGGAGGGGAGGGGTTCTAAAACCCGGGGTCACCCCCATTCCAGGAATGCCCGCTACCCCCGGTTAAATCGCGCTGTTTGCGGTTAAATTTTTTGACCCTATGGGTAGGTATTCCCAAAACCGTTTAACCCGCCGTAGCGCGTTTGTGGTGATCATTTTCGTGACGCCACGAAAATGATCACTTTGCCGGCGCCAGCAAAATGATCAACGCTCCCCGCCGATATGGCGCTCAATCTCCGCAACAACCAGCGCCGCCTCGGCGGGAGTGATGGAGCCATCCGGCATCAACGGAAAAAACGGCCGTGCCGGAATGAATACCTTTTTGCCGCGCCCGGCGAAGCCGCCGTACTGATGTATCCCGGCGTATTTCTGCATCGCGTTGAATACCGACAACACCGCCCCGTCTGCCTCATTGGAAACGCTCCAGGCGTTCTGCTGCGCCAGTTGCCGGGTCTCGCCCTGGAGCGGCTTTTTCCCCATCGCCAGCGCCACGCCCTTTTTGTTGATCTTCCCCGACTTGCCCAAGCCGCCGCGCGCGATCACATAGGCGAGAATCGTTGCGGGAGCATTCGGTTTCCACGCCACGCCATCCGGGCCGGAGGCCGAAGCAAAGCGCTCCTTGATCCGCGTGACGATATCCTCGCCGATCGCGCCGAGCACCGGCCTGATGTTCGCCGAGCGTTCGGCCAGGGCGTCGAGGGCAGAGATTACGGCAGCGTCGGTGATTTCAATAGTGGACATGGTTTGCTCTTCATTTCATAATGAAAGCTGGCACCCGGCGGTTAGTTTCCAATAGGCAACGGTTGATTACGATCATTATGCAGGTTCGAATCCTGCCGCCGCCGGACCCTCTCCCCCCTCCTTTCACCGCGCAATCTCCACGTATTTTCGGGGATTGCTGAGATTCGCCGGAAGAACATCCCCTCCGGAGCGCACAAAATTTATCCGCTCGTTTCGGCGTTTTCCGGCGTCGTGAAATTTGGTCTTCCGTTCCAGTTTCACGGCGAGCTTTCCGCTCCCGCCGTCGGGCAAACCAAAAACACACAGCAGGGTATTATCTTCAACGTCGAGCAGCAGCCGCGCCTGTGCCAGGGCGTCGGGCAAGTTCCGCCACGCCTCTTTGGGCAGAGCATCGCCGCGCTTGACCTTGTCCTCGCGCTTCGCATGACCGAGATCCTCATCGCGCAACCAAACACCGGCGGAACCCACCGGAATGCCGCGCTCCTGCAAGTCGGCCACCGTCCTCGGCGAGAGCACCCAAGCCATCACGGCCTCGTTTTCCGAAAACTTGCCTTCAAACATTTTATCGACCAGCCCGGCGACGGCCTCCCGCTGTTCGGCGGCGAGCGCCGGGGCGATTTCCTCCCACATCCTCGCGCCGATTCCCGCGTCCAGGTTCAAAATCTTCTCATCGATGAAACGGTAAAGCGGATCGGAAGCCCTTGCGCCTGGCGCGTAATCCCAGCCCTTGTCGATCCCGTCGGTTCCGTCCCATCCTTCCGCGACTTCGGTTAAATCCCCGGCCCCCGGCGCGGGAACGGCGACGACGTAGCAATTGCAGCCCCATCCGTTCGGCGGGTAATGGGTATCCCACCAGGGATGATCGTGCCGCAGCGTCAGCCGCGCGTTTCCCCAGGCCAGATGATGCAGGCGCGGGCGCATGACTCCGTCGGCATGGACATAGCGCCAGTAAGGGCGCAGCGCCACGAAATCCGGGTCTTTGAGTTGCTTCCTGCGCCCGGCGGCGTAGGAAGACGCCATGTTTGTCTGATAGATGACGCGGGTGCGCCAGCGGAATCCCGCCGCCGATCCCTCGCCTTTCCAGCCCGTCCAGCCGTGTTTTTGAACGATATCGCGGAAGTCCTTCCGGAACTTTCCGATCCCGTGCCCTTCGCTGATCGCGCGCTCCAGGGCGGCGTGAATATCGGAAACCAGATCGGCCTTTCCCGCGCCCGCGACAATAAACGCCTTGTCATGCGCCGCGCGCTCGATATCGTCCCATCGCTCGGAAGGCAGTTTCAGCTTTGCCTTAAAAAACTCAAGTTGTTCTGCAAAGGGGGTGTCGAAGCCAAAGGCGGGGCGGGGCACTAGAAGCCTCCATCTTTGAGGGAGGTGGCGCGAAGCGCCGGTGGGAGTTTTTCAACGCCCATCGAGCACATCGGAAATCCCCTTGAGTTCCGCCAGCGCGAACGCGGCGCTCATGAGGTGCACGAGCCGATCGGAGTCGAGCGCGCCGAATTTTTCGACAAGGCGCGCCTGGAGCGTTTCAAGATCGGGCGCGGATTCGATTTCCGCCTCGATCCCTTTGAGCATCGCATCCCATTCCGGCGCTGCCGTGTCTTCGAGCGCGGCAAGCCCTTCCAGGCCGCGCGCGGCGGAAATTCCCCTCCGTGGAGGGGTGCCCCGGAGGGGCGGGGTGGTTGCCGAAAGCGCGGCTTGCGAAAACCCGATGGCGGGTGGCGACAAAACCGCCTCGCCTTGTTGCGGCTGCGGAATTTTCAGCTTTTCATTGACCCATTCCGAGGGAATTTGACAGCCGACCGAAACCAGCGCGGGAAGCGCCTCCGACCAGGATTTCAAATCTTCCGCGTCGCCCGTGTCGAAGACCAGGCGCGGGCAGCGGCGCAGACCGTCGATCCCGCCCAGGTTGAGCGCGAGCAGCGGATAGACCAGGTCGCGCGAGACCGTCCCGGCGATCTGACGCGCGTCGGCGCGCAGGATGTCGTTTCGCACTTCGGCGTGCAGATTGGCCACTCCCGATCCCAGGCCGGTGCTCTTCGCCTCTGCCGAAACCGTCTGCCCGAGGATCGCCTTGCTGATGCTGCGCTCGGCCCAATCGACCATCGCCAGGTGCGGCGAGGAATCGCCCGCGCCGGCGGTCTTTTGAATTTCGAGCTGCATTTCCGCCGGCATGATCGCGCGGGCATCGTGTCCGAGCGCGGCGACGGCGGAAAAGAGCGATCGTTTTTCCTCCGTCGTCGCGCCTTGCGGGTATTTGCCGACGATGATCGGCAATCCGAAGGTCTCCAGGAATTCCGCGAAATCGCCGATCGCGTAAGCTTTATAAATGAACGGCCAGGAGATGACGCGGTGCAGCCCCATCCGGCCCATGTATCCCGTTTTGGCCTTTCCATGCGAGTGCCATACCCATCCGAAGGGCGCGAGTTGCAAGCCTTCGAGGCTGTGATCGACGAGCCGCAATTCAGTGCGCGTTTTGTCGAGACGAAACCACTCCTGCGGGCGAGGGAAGAATTCCGGCAGCCATTCGCTGCCTTCGCGCCGCCAGGCGATTTCCACGGCGGAAAATCCGTGGCCGACGGCATCCATCAGCGCGAGCAGAAGATCGGAAAAGGGGTCGGCGGCGTCTTCGAGCACTTCCTGCACCCAGGCGGCGGCCTTCTTTTCCGAACTGCTGGCGTTCCTGGGCGGGACAATATCCCAGTCCAGATTGAGCAGCGCCTGGCGGCGCTTGTTCAATTCGCACGAAAGATGCGCGTCGCGCTCCTCCATATCGGAAAAAATTCGGTGCTGCGCGATCAGGTCGCCGTTATCGGCCGCCACCAGCGCGGCAGAAAGCCGCGCAGGCGTCAGCCCGTTCAACATCGGCTCCAGCAGGCGCTGCGAAAGCTGCGCGATGCCTGCGGTTTGCGGTTCCTTGAGCCTTCCGGTGTTGATCGGCGCCCCAAACTGGTCAAGAATTTTTGTCATCAAAGCATTCGTCGTGAAGAAAAGAAAAGCTCGTCACGGTGCGCCCGATCGGCGCCTCCGCGCCCATCGCGGGAGACCGACTGGAAGCCTTCAGCGGACATCCCCGAGCCGGAGGTGGCGAGCATCCAGAGCATATGCAGGCAATCGGGGCCGTCGTCGTGATCCGCTTTGGGGAAATGCCGCAACTGGGCAATCAACTCGCTCTGCCCGGGATGCAGCCGGATCAACCCGTTCTTGACGTGCGGCTGCAAGGATTCGATCCGCAGCAACTTGTCGGCGGAAGGCGTCACGCCGCGCGCCGGAACCGGAAGATGCCGCTCGGCGGAACGGCGCACCAGTTCGGTGCGCAAAAACTCCTGGAACTGCACCGACTCGACCGCCCAGACCAGGCAACGATATTGCCGGTGCAGATCGATCACATCCTCGATGATCCGGTCTGGCAGCCGCTTCTTGATCTGCGCCTCGACCACATCGAGCACCCCGGTGCGCCGGTTGAAACCGCCGACCAGGATCGCCGAAGGATCGCGCCCCGCCCCGTGTTTCCCGAGAGAGGGGTCGACCGCCCCGTAAAAAAGCCAATCCCCGGAACGCTGCACCCAGAACGAAATGCAGTGGGCAAAGGGCGCATTCTCCCCGGCCACCGGGTCATTCTGGTATTCGCAATCAAAGGTATCGTGCCCGTCGCGCGCGCGGATGCGCATCAGCGAGAGCAGCGGGCGCTCCTCCCAGGAGACTTCGGCGCCCGCGTCCATTTCGGCGCGCTGCGCGGCGTAAAAGGCGTCTGCTGCCGCTTCGCCCTCGTTTTTCAGCCGTTCCTCCCAGCGTTCCCACAGATCCCGTCGATCCGGCCATTGGATCAACGCGCGGAATTTCGCGCACCTCCAGAGCGGATTGGCCAGCGTGCGCGAGAGCACCGAGTCGTAGTGCAGGATGGTCCCGATGTAGATCACATCGTATTTCGCCCCTGCGCCGCCCAGGGGAAGCACCGTCTTCGACAGCCAGGACTGCAACTTGTCCCGCTGTTCCGGGTTGCGCACCTGCTCATCGTTTTCGATATCATCGAGCACCGAAAGGTCTGGACGGTAAGGGCCGTGCCGCAGCCCGCGCAGCTTCTTTCCGCTGCCGGCCACCTGAATCTTCACATCGTTCGCCGTCACCGCCGTGCCCGCCTGCCAGACGCGCCCAGCGCCGCAGGCTTCCGGAAAATCGCTCATCAGGCGCGGGTTGAACTCCAGCTCCGCCTTGATCGCCTCAAGCATCGGATACGCCTGGTCGATCGAATCCATCACGATCACGACAAAGCGCTTGCGCCCGGTAACCACGCACCAGAGGACGAAGAGTTGCGAAACCAGCGTCGACTTCGCTTCGCCGCGCGGAGCGGCAATCGCATCCGTCTGCGATCCGGGCGCGTCGACCAGTTCGGGCAGCCGGGAAAAGAGATGGCGGTGAAGTTGGGATTCGTGCTTCGAGCGGACGTAATGCGGGAAATACTCTTTCACAAAGAAGGAATAGGAATTTTTAACCCGCGCGATCCGCGCCGCGCGCGCGGAAGCATCCAGCGAAAAGCCGGTGACCTCGGCCTCGATCCGCTGCCGGAAGCTGGCCGCAAGAGCGGACAGCCCCGCCAAAAACTCTTTTTTAGACGAAGTCACTTCAAGCCCCCTTTCCCAAAGGGGGTGCCCGAAGGGCGGGGGTTTCTGGACGAAGTCACTTGAATTCATCCCGCGCGAGCGCTGCGCCGAAGGCTTCCAGTTGCGACGAAAATTCCGGCAACAATCCGGGCTTGTTCTGCGCGAGATGCTCGCCGAACCGGCGCAGCACATCCGTGGCTACGCCCAGCCGATCCGTTTCCGGCATCAGTCGCCGCGAAACCAGCATGATCTTGTGATAGGCGTCCGACAGCGAGGCAAGCAACTGCACCTTCGTCTGCGGCGGCATCTCCGGATCGGCGTCGATCGATTCCGTCACCGCCTGCACCTGGCGCACCACAACGGCAAGCGTCTGCCGCACCACCTGCTCGATCCCGCCGCCGGCAAGCAACTGCGCCCCGCGCGCCTTATCCCAGTCGTCGCCTTCGGATTTCGCCGCGCGCTTCCATCGCCGCGCGGTCGCTTCCGGCACCCCTTGCGCCTTCGCCGCCGCCTCCAGGCTCAATTGATCGAAGACATAGGCCGCGCGAAGCGCCCGCGTCTTCTCCTCTCCGTGGGCCATCAGACCTTGATCTCCCCTGGCTCCGGCCTCTTCACGCCAGGCTGTTCGGCCCGCCCCAGCACGATATCCGCGCCGCGATCGGTAAGCGTCACGGCATCTCCTTTCGGCGCAAGCAATCCCTGCTCGGCAAGCCAGGCGCAATCGGTGGCAATGCGATCCAGGCTCGCCGCATAGCCGATTTCCTCGACCTTCGCGCGCAAAGCGCGCAACGGAAGCCGGTAGCCGCGCTCGAAAAACAGCGCCGCCAGACAGGCAAGGCGCCGATCCCGCAGCGTGCTATCGCTCATCTTTTGCTCCCGCCATTCTGTTGAGAATCAGCTTTTGCACGTCCGACACATGGCGAATCTCTCCGGAAATCCTGGCTGTCGAATTCGCAACATCGTTCAACTTCTCGTAGATTTTCCCCAAATCCTCGTGCGAGGGCGTCGCGTCCATGCGCTCTTCGAGCCGCGCGATCCGGACGCCGTACAGACAAGCCGTCTCTTCCGTCTTTTCCTCCAGCCGGCTAATCCGCTCGTTTGCCGCCTTCGACTTGCTGATGATATGGACGTAAAACCCGAGCCCCCAGGTCAGCGCGAAATTAAGCGAAGCAATCGCCAGGGAGATCGTCGGAATGTGCTCGACCATCATTCTCCCCCGCCGTTTCCTGCTCCGGCCCCGGCCCCGGCCCCGGCGCTCCGCTGCCCCTCGATCCAATCCACGGTGTCGCGGTGCAACTGGCGGCAGCGCCAGTAAGCGCGCATCGCATCAATGTGATTCACAAGCAAATCCTGCATCGCCTCACCCTCGCGTTCCGGGATCGGCGGGCATTCCGTCGCCAGCCTTTGCGGCAGCGGCGTCATCGCCGGGGGCGCTGGGGGAAGCGCCGGCATTCGCGGCGTCCCAGAGGCGCAAGCCGTCAGCATCGAGACGGCAAGTGCGGTCAACATGGTTTTGTGCATGGGAAGCCTCTTTCAAACCGTTGAAAATCCTGTCGACGCGCGCGGCGTTTTCAACCGAGCGCTGCTCCGTTCTGGCGCTGGCGGCGATTTGCCGTTTCTGCGCTTCCAGCGCGGCAATCACCGCCGAAGACACCGCCAGGGCATGTTCCTCCTCGCAACGGGAAAGCGCGGCCTCGCCCTTTTCCGCCGCGTGCGAAGCCCCCAGACGGTAAACGCCAAACGCCCCGGCAAAGAGCAGGAGGGAAAACGACAGGGCAAGCCACGCATCTTTCATGGACAAACCCCCGACCCCCACCCGGCGACGGCATAACCCGGCGCGTATTGGTGGAGGATTCGCCCTGGATACTCCGTGTTTTCGCGCCAATTGGCGGCGCTCCTGCCCGCGTTGTGTTTTTCCGTGTGCCCGAAATTCCTTGAAGGATCGCAGCCCGGATCGGAAGCGCAGGCAAAGCGCTCGCGCAACAACCGGGCCTCCCCGCCGTTATAAGCGCGCAGCGTAAAAGCCATCCGCTCGCAATCGTCGGCGGCGCCCGCCGTGCGTTCCCAAAGCCAGTGGTCGTATCCCACCAGCGCGCGCATCGCCCAGACCGGGTTCTGCGGCAGGCATTCCGCCTCCGGAATGCCGGCAGCCTCGCACCACCACCTTGCTGTCGCCGGCATGAACTGGGCCAACCCGACAGCACCCGCGCGGGAAACCGCCTGCGGATTCCATCCGGATTCCTGCTGCGCCTGCGCCGCAAAGACTGAAACGGGCGCTTGCAGCCCCCAGACCCGGTACGCCTCGCGCGTCAAAACACGTCGAAAAGGCTCCGCCGCGCGGGGCACGCCGGGAGAGTCGACGGCCGCCGCGCAGGGAGAAAGGGCCGCGCTCGCGAACAAAAGCGCGGTCAAGGAGGAAACAAGATTCATCAAGCCCCCAGCGCCGCAGCAATCATCGCCGCGCCGATAATCAGCGCGCGCCGCAGCATCGCCGCCGAAAAGGCAATTTGAGCTCCGGTCAGCGGCACTCCGGAGACCACGCAACTCTTGAGATTTCCCCCATCGCCCTCTTCGGCCCCGGGGACTTCATCCTCTTCGGCATCGAGATCGGCGAACCCCAGAATAAAAGCATCCGGGCGCGCATAGGGAAAAAGCCCCCGGTCGATCCAGTACGCAAGCCAGGCGGAGGCGGTGATCAGCGAAAGCTTGAACAGAGCCACTGGAAACTGCATCGGCGCAGTCACCAGAACCGCTCCAAGCAACGCAACCGAGATCACAAGCCAAAGCGTGAGGCGCGGAAGTTTCATCGTTGTTTACCCCTTGGGTTCAAAGCGTGAAGGAAAAAAAGCGCAAGGCGCATAAATGCTGCGGTAATGCCCAAGCTGAAAATGAAGGCAACGGGAAAAATTGCTGATTTCATCTTTCGCGCGTGGCGAAAAATGCACGCAGCGCCCGCAACAAATTTCGGGCAACGGGGGGAGAAGAGAAGAAGAGTTCATGCACGCATGATCCCCCGCGCGCGCGAAAAAAAACCGCTGAAAAAATTCAGCGGCTTTTGATCCTTGTCTTTTGGACGGGAGGCGTGTAGCGCCGGCGAAAATCCCAGGGCGGGATCGGATTCGGATCATTCCAGAGGCCAAGGCGTGCGGCCCGGGCACGTTCCTCGGAGGCGGCATAGATCGCGCGATCGGCGTGCAATTGCTGGCCCTGATACTGCTTGTAATGCCACGCGTGGCCGGCCTCGATCTGTGCGAGCCCGACGTCTCGACCGTCGAGCAGGGGCTTTCCGATGATGCGCCGGTATTTATCACGGCGCTGCCAGATGATGGTGAGCTTTCGCCCATTGACCAGATCGGAGAGATGTTGCCTCGCGCGCTGCCCGTGGACTTGTTTTATTTCGGGGGCGTCGATGCCGAGCAGGCGGATTTTGTGCCGTTCGTTATTCGACGAAAGCACGGTAATCGTGTCGCCGTCAGCAACCCGAACGACCTTGCCGTGCAGCTCGGCGGCAGAGAGTTGCGCGGAAAAATAACAGAGGAAGAGTACGAGGCGCTTCATTTCGAGCGATATGTTCCTCTATGTGACAAGGTATTCCTAAGCGCCTGCGCCGCATCTTGTGACCGTTCTGTTCTTTCTGCAAGATTCGATTTTCTATAAACACAGGAAGATTCCCCATGAAAGCATTCATCGCCTTGCTGCTCGCATTCATTGCCTTCCCGGCTTCCGCGCAGGAATTGCCAACGATCTTCGGGATCGAATTCGGAAAACCATTGCAGGTTCCGGAGTGTCCGTACAGCAAAAAAACGAGACCGCCAAAATACGATTGGGGTGCTCTCAAAGACAAACGGTGTTGGCAGCATATTGGAGGCGCCCTCCCGGGAACAGCGCTTAAGTCGAACGATGCCATTGCCCTGCTTATGACTGGGGAGAACTTTGACGCGGCTATAACACAAAGGCCCATGATGTTTTTGAATCTCGAGCACGAGGTGGTGGTGGCTGCGGTTTTGTATACTGACCGCAGCCTCTCCCGGAGGACACGCACCATTCTGGAAGAAAAATTTGGAAAACCCTTTAGCGCGGGGGAGGGAGAAAAGACACTTTGGGGCAATAAGGATTACGCAGTATTCTTTGACGAATACGGCAGCCTTGAAAGTGGACGGATACATATCTACTCCCGCGCCTGGATGGAAAGAATGACAAAAGAAGAAAAATCCAAACAAACCCCGTTCTGACGCAATCAACGGCTCACTCTCAAAACTCAAACCCCCGCTGCGCCTCATGCGTTGGCGGTTGAATCTCATTCTCTATCGGCATTTTCAGCGCCGTCCAAACCGTGCGCTCTGAGGTTTCAAATTCGAGGGCGATCCTTTTCGCGGCGCGGCGGGCCGTTTCGCCTTCTTTCAGCAGCGCATCGAAACGCTTGCCGATGAGCGCGGCGCGGGCGCGTTTTTGGGCGACACGCGGAATATAGAGATTCGTTCCGCCGCAGGCGGCAGCAAGGCGGCGGGCTTCACATGGGGAAAGCCGCGAGCGGATGGGTTGCGGCAAGCGCTCCGGGTTGTGTTGGATGTCGAAGGAGAGGCCGCCCAGGTCGATGAGGAGCGAGCAGACCGCCGCTTCGCCGATAACGGCGGCCAGCGACTGCATGGAATCCGGGAGCGGGGCGGACATGATTTTTAAGCGATCAAGGCGAGAAGCCGATTGAGGGTCTGGATCGTCTCGAACGGGGGATTCTGGGCGGTATGAATGCCGGGTCTCGTCACCGCTTCCGTAGCCCAGGCGGCGAAGGATTCCGCAGTGAGGCCGCGCTCTTGGGCGCGTGCCTGAAGGCTTTGAAAAGCCGCCCGCGCACGCTTTTGCTGCGCGCGCGCCAGGGCGCTGATCAGGGCAATGAGCGCCGCTTCCGGCAGCCATTCGATCTTTTTGATCTCCGGGCTCTGCCGACGGGCAATGGCCTTGGCATAGCCCCAGGGCAACCCCATATCGGCCAGCAGCGCCTCGATCTTTTGAAGCATCGCCTTGTTGCCGAGATTGTTCGGGGTGCGCCCGATGCGCCCGCCGGGCGAGCTGCGATGCAAGTGATCGAGCACGGCATTCGCGCCGCGCTCGCTTAAATCCCTGGTCGAGCGCACGCCGGCAATGTTCTGGAGCATCTCGCGCCGCGTCTCTTCGTCGATCCCGATCCGCTTGCACTCGGCATGGATCGCGCCGCGTTTGCGGGCAAGGGAGCTTTTGAGCCCCTCGCCCCTTGAGGGAGAGGTGGCGCGTAGCGCCGGTGTGGGGAGAGTAGGTGCGGCCACTTGTGGCATGTTTTTTCCAGGAGAGAATTGCTCCCGCCCGCAAGGCGGGCGGGAAGCGGGGTGTTAAAGAAGTTCCTTGAGTGTTTTGCTGGCGACAAACTTGACGACGCGCTTTTCCGGCACCTGGACTTCCTCGCCGGTCTGCGGGTTTCTGGCCTTGCGCGCGGGGCGCGTGCTGACTTTGAATTTTCCGATGGGCAGAGCGACATCCTCGCCGCGCGTCAAGGTGTTACCGATGATGATGGACAATACTTCCAGGGTTTTCTCGGCCCCGCGCCGGGTGTTGTCGGTGGAGGAAGCCAGGGCGGCGACAAGTTCGGATTGCTTCATTTCATTGCTCCTTTCGTGGTTAAAAAAAGTGCTGCGTTAAAAAACTCAAGCGCTCACCAGTTCGGCCTCGAAAGGCGCGATGGCAAAGGACTCTTCCTGCTTGATCGTGATGCCGGGAATGCCGCGCACGGCTTCCGGTTCCTCGCGGATCGCTTCCTTGTTGATCTCGCTCTTGAAGCGGATGAAACGCTTCAACCCCGCGCGCTCCAGCGCCTCGAGAACAGCTTCCGACCCGCGCACCACCACCGAAGGCGGTGCGGTGCGCCAGGCAACTTCCCCGGTAGAAAAGGCGGCCGTCTTGACCTTTCCGCCCTGGGTCAGCGTATCGCGGTGCGCCTCGCACCAGGTCTGCACGCCGGTGTGGAGCGCTTCGGCTTCATCGCGCAGGGGTTCGGCCAGGGCTTCAAAGCGCGCCTTGACTGCGGCGACCTCGTCGCCCAGATCGGCTTCGACCCGGCAGAGTTCACGTTGCAATTCGCCCATCCGGGCAATGGCCGAGGCGGTTTCCTCGCGGGTTTGGGGCACGCGCAGCACCGCGCGGGTTTTACTTTTGGGTTTTGTTGCCATGTTCATTCTCCTTTCGGGGTTTTGAATTTCTGGAAGGCCGCCACGACTTCCGGCGGCGGCGGGCTTTTCTTTCTCTCCGGCGGGCCAACAATGGGGTCGTAGGGGCGACCGTCCCCGGCCGCCTGTCCCGCCAGTGCGCCGAGCATCCGTGGCGCGGCACTCGCCTGCCGCGTGCTGCTGTATGGATACGCGCGTTCCTGCTCGCGTTTGGTTTCCGCCGCCGCCTCCAGGCTTTCCGCGCGATTCACGATCACGCCGTAGAGATAGCCGTGCCCGTCGAGCGGGCGGCGCAGGTTCGGCGCCTGGATCGTGATGTTGATCGCCTCGATCCAGACGGACGCAGGCGCCGGCCATTCGCGGCTGTGGCGGGTCACCCGGCCGCGCTCGATATCCGGCAGGATTTCACCCAGGAGCGTAGCGATCCGGCTCATGCTCAACTCGCGTTTCGCCGGGCGGAAGAGCGCAAGGTATTGCAGCAAGGCCCGTCCAAGCGCCCCGGAGAGACCAAAGGCTTTTACAAGCGCCTCGCGCGCGGCCTCATGCCCGACCAGCGCATCGAGCGAGGCCCCCGCGCCGCAGGCGGGACAACGGGTGTGCATTACAGCGCCTCCCGCCGGGCCGCCCCAAAGGAGGCGCGGCCCCCTCGGGGGGCAGCGAGCGTAGCGAAGCGGGGGCTGTTCATAGCGCCTCCTGCCGGGCAGGAAGCCGGATTCCCGGATCGGATTCGAGAAATCGAATGGCCTCCCCGATCAGGACGCGGGCCCCTTCGGCGTCGCGGCAAATGTTGGCCGTAATCGCGATCTCCCAGAGCGCACGGACGAGGGTATTGGCAAGACTCGTTTTTTCGAGAAGTTGCGCACGCAAGTAGTCACGTTCCACAACGGACTTTTCAAGAGCCTCGCGCAGTTGGGCTTCAAGGTCCATCACAGCGCCTCCTGCCGGGCCGCCCCAAAGGAGGCGCGGCCCCCTCGGGGGGCGGCGAGCGTAGCGAAACGGGGGCCGTTCACACTGGCCTCCTGCCGGGCCGCTGTAGGGGCGGCCTGTGGTCGCCCGTGCTGTTGAACGCGTACCCCCCTCATGCCGGCACCTCCCAGCGAATCCGCACGCCGCAGCGTTGCGCCTCGAAAATGTCCCGGTGCGGGGCAATGCTGCGTTCCCATTTGCATTGATACCCGTCCAGTTCCCGCAGGGCGCGCTTGTGCGGCGCAATCAGGATCATCGGCCCGTTGACGCCGCCAACGCGCGCGCCGATCAGCCGGTAGCCGCGCTCGGTGAGCCAGGCAGAGCAATCGGTGATCCGCTCGATCGCGCGCAGGAACTTGATATTGTCATCAACGTGCAGCGCCGTTTCTGGTGGCGGAGTTTTGGATGACGCCGAAAAATTAACCAGTTTCAACACAGGAAGCCTCCGTTTCAATTGAGGGATAAGCCACCCTCTTCGAGGGGGGGCAGGGGGGGAGCGCGCCGTTCAAATTCCCCACCGTGGGGGGGTGGCGCACTCCCCCTTCCGGTTTTGCCGGCATCCCCCTCGGGGAGGGGGACTTTGCGCCGGGGTGCTTGGGGTGATTCGGACACTGCCGGCAAGCGCGCCAGTCGATCATCGCGAGCGGATTGTGCGTCGGCACAGGAGATGCCGCACGCGCGGCGCAATCGGGGCGAGGTATCTTGCCTTTGGCCAGGGGGCAGTCGACCAGGCTCAAATCATGGTTGCGATAAAGCACCGCGCGCGCCCGCCGCTCAAAGCTCTTCGAAGAGGCCGGATATATTCCCCGCAGGAAAAGCGACAGCCCGGTATGATTTTTAAAACCAAGCTTCTTCGCGGCGGCCCGGAGGCCAATCACATAAGCATGAGTCTCCAGATGCACAAACCAGTCGTTTTTCCTCAGTTCCGAGAGCGTTTCGGCGGGGGTTTTCAACTCACTCCCCCTCCACATCTTGATCGCGGACGGGCGACACCCACACATCCAGGTTGAGATTGGGGTCGAAGAGGGCTTTGGCGGTGCGGATCACCGGCGGGCGCGGCCCGGAAATCTTGTGGGGATTGAGCCGGTAGCCTTCCGGCGGAACCGTCATCAGATAACCGGCGGCATCGAGGTAGCCCAGGTAATTCCGTACCGTTCTGAGGTCGGCCCGCGCCAGGGCAGAAAGCTCGCGGCTGTCTACGCCGCCGGCGCCGATCCGCAGCACATTCCAGATGCGCCGCAGCGCCTCTTTCCCGCCCTGCGCGGGCGGCTTGAGCGGCGGCGCCTCGATCCCCTCGTCTTTCACCAGCCGGTAATGCGTCGCCGACTTTCCGCCACACCGCTTTTCAGTGACGCGGAGATAACCCAGCCCCGCCCATCGACGAAGGCATTCGCGAACCCGGAAATCGGATATCCCGAGCTCCGAGGAGATCACACTGACCACGAACTCATCGGGCTTTGCGCGAATCGCTTCCCAAACCCTCTGCCGGGCGCTGCGGTATCCCGTCATTCTTGGCCGCCCCATTATTCCTCTCCCCGCCGGGAAGCCGCGCTGCGCGCGTCGTACAATTCGCGTTTCCCCCACCGCTCGCGCGTCATTTCCGTTTCGCCCGCTCGTGTGGACGCCTCCTGGACGAGCGCAAGATTCACGCACACCCGCCGCGCGCTGCCGGCGCTCACCGCAACCAGGTGCGCAAGCAGGCAATCCGCGACGGAAACGTCCGGCGCATAAATTCCGGCCAGCGCGCGGGCGTCCTCGATCGACACCGGCAGCGCCTGCACCCACGAAAGAACCCTGCTTGAAAAATGCTCATACCGAGGCGAGGAAAGCCGGGATTTGATCGTGTCGTAGCCGACCAGAACCAGCGTCCCCTGGCTCGCCTCGTAAATATCCCGCACCAGTTCCAGCATCGCTTCCGACCGCAGGCAATGATCGAACTCATCGATAATCAAAGGCCGGCGTGAAGCCGCAAGCTGCGCCGTAATCGTGTCCAGCATCATCGGAATCGTCCCCGCCGGCTGGATGCTCATCTCGATCAGCACCTTCTCCAGCAGCGTCTTGCGCGACCAGGCCGAGCGCATCTGGATGTAATACGCGTCGGCATCGCGCGCCAGTTGCATGCAAGCAAGCGTTTTCCCGCGCCCCGCAGGCCCGTGAAAAACACAAATCCCCGGCAACAGGCAATGCCGATCCCCAGCTCGATTGCTCGCAAGCCGCAACAGCCCCACATTGGCCGTCGTCGCAATGGAATGAATACTCATTTTCAAACCTCCGTTTTTTGGTTAAACCGCTGACGTTTTATGCTGCCGCGCCAGCATCCGATATTCACTGCTGCGCGGATAAGAACTAATCCAGATGCGGGCACGCTGATTGGGCAACTCTTCTTCCGGCGTCTCCGAAATCCGCAACCACTCCGCAAACCGCGCCTCGGCATCGCCCATCGTCTCCCCCTGCGGCGGCGCCCAATTTTCCAGGCCCATTTCCACTCCCCTCTCCCTACCAGGGAGAGTGGCCGGGGGAGAGGGCGCCGTAAAATTCCCCTCCAAAGGAAGGGTGTCGCGCGGCGCCGAGGTGCTGACGGGCGCATCCCCCGCCGGAAGGGACAACCGCGCCACTTCCGCCGCCAGCGCCTCCCTCGGAATACTTAACCCCGGCAACACAATCCGCTCCGGCTGCTCGATCACCCCGGCATTGCGCTCCTCCCGGATTTCGGCCAGGTGCGAGACCAGCCTCTTTTCACGCGCCGCCGCGCGTTTCTCGCGCGCCTGCTCGATGAACGACATCGGCATATATGGAACCTTGTTGGCGTCCAACTCAGCCGTCAGGATGAACCGCCCATCGTGGTCATACACCCAGACCCTCTGCGGATCGTGAATGTCAAACGCCACCGGCAGCGTCTCCCCGTGGAATTCCTCCAGATCGGGGCTGAAATACCGCTTGTTATGCAGCGTGATTTCGCAGCGCCGGATCGCGCATTTCGTCATCGGCCGGAACAAGGGCACGATGTGGTCATTCTTCACAACCTCCGGCGCCCACCCCTCCGCAACATGCCGCGCCCAGGCTTCATCCGGGCTCTCGTGCCGGATTTTTCCGGTGGCCGGATCGCTCAGCTTCGGCAGCCCCCGGTGCGGGCGGGCGTTATACTCGGCCACCTTCCCGGTCAAGTAGCAAACGAAATCGTCGAAGTCCATCAGCGGCAACCGGGCCACCGTCCCCGCCTTGATCGCCGCCCGCGTAACCCTGAACATCGCCTGCCGCGCCTGGCGATCCATCCCCGCCCCCACAAACCCCGGAATTTCCCGCGCAGCCGCCACCCAAATCGTCTGGTGCGAACGCTCGATCACCCCCCGCGCCTGGCTGTTGTAAGGCAGGGAATGTGAAATCTCCGTCCCCAGCCGCCCGAGCAAACCAATCCCCTCATCCTTGATCAAGGCATTGACATAGCCGGAACCGCGATCCACATAAAGAACCGCCGGAATCCCGTTCCGCAGCGCCGCCGTCCGCAAGGAATCCAGCACCGCAAGCCCGGATTCCGATAGAGACACCGACCAGCCCACCAGCTTCCGGGTCGCCACATCCACAACCCCCGTAATCTCCGGACGGAACGGCCTGCCGTGCGCCGGGTGCCGGATTTCGGCGTCAAAACAGTGCCCGTCCATCGTATAAACATCGCCGGGCCGCAAATCGCCCGAATCGCGCCGCACAAAGGAGCGCAGGGATTTCAGATCACGCTCGCCGAAACGTCCGGCATTAAGCGCCACCGTGCCGACTTTCTTGAGAAAGCGCCGAACCATATGCTCCGACGGAATCGGGTAAGACGCCGGAAGGCAGCCCGCTTCCGCCAAAAAAGAGCGATACGCCTGCGAGACCCCAGGCTTCTCCGGCCTCTGCCAATGCCGCAAAAAATCCGCGCCCCACGCCGGAACGGAAAGGTTTTTCTGGCGCACGCGCGGCGCCAGCACCTTGCCGTGCGCCTCCATCTCGACCAGCCGCTGAAGCGAACGCAGCGACGGCAGTCCATCCGCCGAGCACTGCCCGCGCGGATCGCGGCAAAGCTGCAAGCTGCGAACCGCCGCCTCATCCAGCGTGCCCAGACGCGCCATCCCAAGCAACGCCCCGCAAACTTCCCGCACCGAGCCCCCCGAAGACTGAAGCTGCGCAATCCGCTGGATAACGCTCTTCCGCGCCTCCGCCACCCTCCGCTGCCGTTCCGTCTCCGAAAACACCGGCTCCATCTCCACCGCGGGCAAGGGCGCACGCGCCGCCTGCTCAAGAACATGCAACCGAACCGCGCGCTGAATGTCGGCGGGGAGATCCGATATGGCGAAAAAACGCTTTTTGCCTCCAGATACGGTGTGCTCTGTATAGGGCCAGGCTTCTTTTTTGGCTCTTTTTTCAACCGCGCTTTTTGTGATTTTCAACGCGGCGCAAATCTCCTGATAAGGTACAATCTGGTTACTTTTTTTCATTCCGGCACCCCAACCGCGCCTTTTAGCGCCTTGATCCTGCGGGTCGCCTCGTCGCGCTGCCGTTCCAACCTGCCAATTTCGGCATCCAGCGCATCGCGTCCCACCACCAAACGCGCGCCACGCAGGTCGGCGATCATTGCGGTAATGTCATGAGTATCGAGAGCAACTTCGAGCGCTGGCAGATACTCCAGCGGAAATCGCCAGCCCTCACGGCTATCGGCGGTCCAGCTATCGAGCTGGTGTTTCGTAATCTCGGCCCCGGTCAACTCGCTCATCCGGGCCGCGATGAACGTGCGCGACAACCCGCTTTCCCGTATTTTTCTGGCGATCAGCGCCTTGATGCGATGCCCGATCGACAAGGCGCCGGTTTCGACCACCGGAACGGGGACGCAGAACATATCGTCGGTCAGGGAATCCCGGGCGGGGCTCATGTCAATTCTCCGAAGAATTATTTCCATTGCATTGCCGCACAGCCGCAGTACACTGGATATTGCGGACTCCGGCGGGCTTGCGCGTGCCGTCCGTGTTGTAGCGGCTGGGCCAGATCGCCATCGGGTGCACCCCCAGCGCGTCGGCAATGCGCCGCTCCCCCTTCGGGAACGAACGCACCAGCGCGGCGGAAAGCCCGCTCGCGCAACGCAAACCGTGCAAATGAGCAAGCCGGGAGAGTGAATATCCGTTTTTACGAAGCGCGGCGATAACGTCCGCCGGGTGCCAGTCCTGTTGACTGGTTTTTTTTGGGTCGGGTTTTTGCATGTCTTAGGTTCCTGATTTGGTAATTAATGTCTGCATGATTAACCATATCTGGAGGTTTGTCAACTCTATAAACAACCGCCCCTGATATTCCGCACCTTCGCTTTTTTGCAAAAAACCAGAATTATTAGTTTTTATTTTTTGAATCAATGTGTTATGAAATGCAGCAAGCATAAAAACCGCGTGTTCTCAATTCCGCACCTCTCAGAGCGAGGTGCGGAATGGGAATAGGGGTTCGGTTAAAGGGTGCCAGGGTTGCCCTCGGATTAACTCAAAAGGAAATGGCCGCCCGGTCTGGCGTCCCTTTTCCCTCCTATTACAAATACGAGTCCGGCAATGTCGACCCCAGTGCGAAAGCGCTGGCGGCCTTGTCCGGTATTGGCATTCAGTTGAATTGGCTATTAACCGGCGAAGGGGAAATGCTGCGCGGGCAAAAGGCCGAGGGGGATCAACAGCCAGAGGCGGATCAATCTTGGCCATCTGGATTAACGCGGCGGCAAACCGATTTGATGCGCACCTCCATAGAGGCCGCCGAGGAGGGGCTTGATGCGATAGACAGCGAAATGGCGCCAGCAGACAAGGCTGAATTGATTCTGGCGATTTATGACCTAATCCACAAAGGGGGGGCGGACAAAGCGGGTATATTGCGGATCATCAAACTTGCGGCCAAACGGCGCGCCTAACCGTAGAGGTGATCCTATGCACTCAAATGAAATAGCCAAAATCGATGACATCATAAAAGACAAGGCAAACCCGAGAACGCCACGCGCCTCTGATTCCGAGCCGCAGGTGCGGAAGGCCGGTCTCTTGCCGAGCTTCTGCCTTCTGCTGCTTGCCGGGTTCCTTTTGTTCTTCGCCGCCCTGTCCTCAAAAGCCGCCGCAGCGGATCACTGGCGCAAACTCATAACCAGTGACGGCCTTCTCCCCGAAATCTTCTCCCCCAATCGCACGCCAAAAAAAGCGCAAAACCGTTCATTCCGAGCGCAAAACCGCCATTTTTTTTCCACCCTCACAAAAACCCTCAACCCCGCATCCAATCAAGCTTTCCGAACTTTTTTCGGTTTCGCCCCCCGTGCCAAAATGATCACCTCCCCACATATCCACATCTGAGGAGTTGGGCGGTCTGCGGCGTCGTTGGCAAATTCGGCCTTGCATCCCATCCCGATCCGCCGCACGCTTTCCACTCGACTTATTCAGAGCATCCCTTGCGCTATTTCCGGAAATACTTCAATATCCTGCCGGATTGGCGATATTTCAAAAATCGGAATTGTTGAAAAAACGGAGTCAGGGGCGATGTCCAGGGCAGTTGATTACGCAGTCCATGTTGAAGGCATGAGCAAATATTATTTCTTGGGAGAAAATAATATATGCGCCATTAGCCAGGCGACCTTCAGGATCGCCAGGGGATCGTTCGTGGCGTTTTGCGGGCCTTCGGGGAGCGGGAAGAGCACATTATTGAATGTGTGCGGATTGATCGACACCTTCGACGAAGGGAAATATTATCTGAATGGCCTTGATGTCGGCAGTCTGAATGAAACCGAATGCACGGGAATCCGGCGAAAGGAAGTTGGATTTATCTTTCAGGCTTATAACCTGATACCGGTGATGAATGTATTTGACAATGTTTCATATCCTCTGCGTCTTTTGGGAAAGAGCAAATCGCAAGTCAGGACGGAAACCCTCGATATCCTGGAAAGAGTCGGCTTGTCGGAATTTGCGGCCAGGTCTCCGGAACAATTGTCCGGCGGACAGCGGCAGCGGGTGGCCATTGCGCGGGCGCTTGTGAAACGCCCGTCGCTGGTGATTGCCGACGAGCCTACCGCGAATCTCGATACGAAAACGGCGGGGATGATCGTCGATCTCATGAAGGATTTGGGGCATCAATTCCAGGCCACTTTTTTGATCGCAACGCATGATGAACGTATGGCGCAACATTGCGACAGGATTATTGGCATCACGGACGGAGTTCTGGCGTGAGTGCGCTTGCGCTGGCGGCCAGAAATGTCCTGCGTAATCGCAGGAGGTCGATTACGACGATTCTTGTCGCCGCCATTGGATGCGCGGCGCTCCTGATTTCCGGGGGATTCGCTTTATATACTTATGAAATGCTGGCAGATAATGCTGCCCGGGAATCCGGGCATATTACTGTGGCGGATAAACGTTTTTTTGAAGACGAAGAAGAAACACCAGCGCAATTTGGAATTGATTATCCGGAAAACTGGATTGCGGCGCTCGAACACGATGACAGGATAAAGTATGTATTGCCGCGCCTTTCCTTTTCCGGACTTATCTCGAATGGAGATAAATCGCTCATTTTTTCCGGATTGGGCGCAGATATAAATGCGGAAGCGAATGTCAGGGGCGATTTTTTGAAGGGCGTGAATGGAAATATCAATTTCGACAAAACCCGGGACGGGGCGCCGGCCATTCTGATTGGCAAGGAACTCGCGCGCCGTCTGAAGGCGGATGTCGGCAGCCGCCTGACCCTGATGACGAAGACCGCAAGCGGAAGCATGAATGCAATGGATGCGCTCGTTTCCTCGATTGTCACAACGGGCTGGCATGAAGCGGACAAACGTTTGGTTCTGCTCGATATCGGGCAGGCGCAACGCCTGATGATGACCGGCAGGATAAGCAGTCTCTCCGTTTATTTATCCGACGCCGGAAATGTCCAGGGAATACGGGAGGAGCTTTTATCCTCCGGCTCCGGCCGGCTGGCAAGCAGGCTCTGGAGCGAACAAGCCTTTTACTACGAATCGGTCAAGGCGATCTACGACAGGATTTTTGGCTTGCTGGGCTTCATCATCGCATTGCTTGTGTTGTTCTCGGTCAGCAATACCCTGGCGACTTCGGTCGCGGAGAGAACAAGGGAAATCGGCACATTCAGGGCGCTTGGCAGCCATCCTCATGAAATCGTCGCGCAATTTGTCCACGAGGGCATGTTGATCGGGATTGCAGGGGTGTTGACAGGAAACCTCATCGGACTGGCGGTTGCTTCATCCTTGCCTTATCTCGGCTGGGAAATGCCGCCGCCGCCCGGACGTTCGGCAGGCTACCCATTGTTGGTGAGCGCTCCAGTATCGTTGTACGGCGCGATTGATCTATTGATCGTTATTCTCTGCTGCGTTGCCGCCTGGTTTTCAAGCAGAAAGGCGGCAAGAATGCCTGTCATGGAAGCCCTGCGGCACGTTTGAGCGCGGACAAGAGCACGTCATTGAATGGCCCCACACCGGATCAAGGCGTCTTGCGATCCGCGCTCTCCGGCGGCACGACCGGGAGTCCGGCGTCGATCCAGGCGTGGATGCCGCCCCTGGCGTTATAAACCTTTTTGTAGCCGGCCTCATCGAGCAGCTTTGCGGCAGCGGTGGTGCGCCCTCCCGTGCGGCATATCAGCGCAACGGGCCTGTCGGGCGGGGCGATGGCCTTCATCTTTTTCACCCATTCCGGATCGACCTTGCCTTGCGCATCGGAATAGGTGAGCCGCTTGCTGCCGCTGATCACGCCGGTTTGCCGCCACTCCTCCACGCGACGGACGTCCACAATCGTGACGCCGTCGGCGGAAAGGTGCGCGAGTTCGGAAGTATTGACGTCGATCACTTCAGCCTTCAGCGGCAAGCTGGCACACACGGCGGCAACGAGAAAAACAACACAAGAACGCGGAGCGTGGAGTTTCATGATTTTTTTCCTTGAATGGCGAAAAGAATTCAAATTTTCTAAATTAGTTAAATAATGTTCCGCTACTGTAGTAGCTTTCAATAAAAAATTCTTTAGTCTAATTTAGAAAATTCCCCATCAATCCCGGATGCTTTTTCTTTCAATCAATCCACAATTCGCATCATCCAGCGGAGGAATATCGCTGTAGTCGATTTCACTATCCGGCTTGTCTGCCAGCGCCTTGGGTTCCGTCTTGCGCTCTTCCGCCAGCGGCGGCAAATCGCCTTGCTTGACTCCAGGCATGCTCATATCTCCTGCGTTCCTTCCTGAGAAGTATATGGCAAAGGCGATAAAGTAGAATGATCCTTTAGAGCGGTTTTGATTCAACTCGGCACGAATTGCGGAAGGCCGTTCGTAGGGGCGAAACCCCCGCCCTGGCGGGCACCCCCTTCGGAGAAGGGGGCTTGTCAAGCCTCCCTCTTCGAGGGAGGTGGCGCTTTAAGCGCCGGAGGGAGATTGGCCGCCCCTGCAAATACCGGTATGTTGTCGCATCAATCAAAACCGCTCCAGGCCTTTTGAAGCAGAAAGCCCCCTCATCATGTTCAGTCGCTTGCGCGAAGATATCCGTTCCGTTTTTACCCGCGATCCCGCTGCGCGTTCGGTGTGGGAAATCCTGACTTGCTATCCGGGAATTCACGCGCTGTTCCTGCACCGGATCGCGCATTGGCTGTGGTCGTGCCGCCTGCGCTGGCTGGGGCGTTTCGTTTCGCATTGGGCACGCTTTCTGACCGGAATCGAGATTCACCCCGGCGCGACGATCGGGCGGCGCTTTTTCATCGACCACGGCATGGGCGTGGTCATCGGGGAGACGGCGGTCATCGGCGACGATGTGACGCTCTACCACAGCGTCACCCTCGGCGGCACTTCGTGGGCCAAGGGGCGGCGTCACCCGACCCTCGGGGACGGCGTGGTGGTCGGCGCGGGCGCGAAGGTGCTGGGGCCGATCACGGTGGGCGCAGGGGCAAAGGTCGGATCGAATGCCGTCGTGGTGAAGGATGTTCCCCAGGGCGCGACGGCAGTGGGCAATCCGGCGCGGGTCATCGACGGCGAAGAGGCGCACCAGCGCGAAGCGAAGGCGGGAACCATGGGTTTTTCCGCCTACGCGCTGGGGCAAGGCGTGGATGATCCCGTGGCGCGGGCCATTCACGGCCTTCTCGATCATGCGGTGGAAACCGACCGGCGGCTGGCGCTGTTGCTGGAACGTCTGGAACGCCTCGGCGTCGATATCGACGACGAGTTGGCGACTGCGGATCGCTTCAATCCCAATTACCTGAGTAAAATAGTTGACTAATATCCGGCGCCGCGAGTATAGTTGATAAGATTGAAGGGATATTTCGGAAAGCAAGCCCGGCGCGAACCCGATGTTTTTGTTCGGGATCGGCGCTGGAAATATCCCGGATTTCCGGCGCCGGAGCAGCCTGCTCCGCCAAGAAAATGGAGAAGGTATGAAACTGACAACCAAAGGCCGTTTCGCGGTGACCTCGATGATCGACCTGGCCCTGCACGGCAGCCAGGGGCCGGTCGCTCTTGCGGGCATCAGCAAGCGGCAGGATATTTCCCTGTCGTATCTCGAACAATTGTTCGGCAAGCTGCGCCGCCACCATATCGTCGAAAGCGTGCGCGGGCCGGGCGGTGGCTATTGCCTGACGCGGCAGCCGGAACAGATCAGCGTCGCGGAAATCATCCAGGCCGTCGATGAGCCGCTCGATGCAACGCAATGCGGCGGAAAAGGCGACTGCCGGGAAATGGATCACTGCATGACGCACGATTTGTGGATGACGCTGAACACCAAGATGTACGAATATCTGGCTTCCGTTTCCCTGCGCGACCTGGTCATCCAGCACGCGCAAAAATACGGCATCAATGTCGCGGCGCCGACGGTTGTGCGCCACCCCGTGCCCTCCGGTTCCGCACGCGCGGCGGTGCGCTCGCGCCTGCTCGTCAGCGCCTGAGCGATGCTTCCTGCCAGTGTGCTGCCCCGCAAATAGAGGAACAAGGGACGCTCTCCCCCTGGCCTGACGCAACACTTCCTTTCTTTCGCCCCCTCTCGCGATGCACGCTCCGGTTTATCTCGATCACAACGCGACGACGCCGCTCTGCCCGGAAGTGTTCGAGGCCATGGCCCCCTTCCTGCGCGAACGCTTCGGCAATCCGTCAAGCCGTCACCGCTACGGGCGCGAGGCGCGGCAGGCCATCGACGAGGCGCGGCGGAAGGTAGCCTCGGCCGTCGGGGCGCATCCGACCGAAATCGTATTCACCGGCGGAGGCTCGGAAGCGAACAATCTCTTCCTGAAGGGCGCCGCGATGGCATGCTCCACGCGCCCCGCCCCTGGCGCCTGCGCGCCGCTGATTGCTGTTTCGGCAATCGAACATCCCTGCGTGCTTGAACCCGCGCGCCAGCTCCAGCGCCGGGGCTGGCGGACACGGCATATTGCCGTCGACGGCGAAGGACGCCTGGACAGGGAAAGCTTTGCTGCGGCGCTGGCCGAAAAACCGCGCCTGATTTCGGTGATTGCCGCCAATAACGAAACCGGCGTAATCCAGGATATTGCCGCGCTGGCGGCGCAGGCGCAGCCTTCCGGCGCCTGGTTCCACAGCGACGCGATCCAGGCTTTCGGCAAGATTCCGCTGGATTTCCGCGCGCTCAATGCTGCTGGAATTCATGCCATCACCATTTCCTCGCACAAGATTGGCGGCCCGAAGGGGGTCGCGGCGCTGGTGCTCGACAAGCGGGTGGAACTCGAACCCCTGGTTGCCGGCGGCGGCCACGAACAGGGTTTGCGCTCCGGTACGGAAAATGTCGCGGCCATCGCCGGTTTCGGCCTTGCCTGCGAGCGCGCCAGGGCGGCGCTTCCCGAAGCCGGCGCGACGCTGCGCCCCTTGCGGCGGCATCTGGAAGAAGGGCTTGGCGCCCTGGGCGCGCGCTGCTTCGGCGCGGGCCTTGCCGAGGAAGAGCGCCTGCCGAACACCCTGGCTTTCGCCTGTCCCGGAATCGACGGCGAAACGCTGGTAGGAATGCTCGACGAGGCCGGGTTTGCCGTCTCCAGCGGCGCGGCGTGTTCCGGCGCGGCAGACACGGGCACGATCCATGTCTCGCATGTGCTCTCGGCGATGAATGTCCCGCCGGAACTGGCGCGCGGCGCGGTGCGGGTGAGCCTGGGCCGGGAAAACGGGATGCAGGACATCGAGGCTTTCCTGCAGGCGCTGTCGCTTGTCTTGCAGAAACTGCGCAGCCTCTGTGCTCTCGGCATGAAAGTTTGAAATCACAATTTGCAGGAATCTCCCCAATGTTGAAATTGCCGATCTACCTCGACTATTCCGCAACGACGCCGGTCGACCCGCGCGTTGCCCAGAAGATGATTCCTTATCTGTGCGAGCACTTTGGAAACCCGGCTTCCAATTCCCACAGCTTCGGCTGGGAAGCGGAGCGCGCGGTGGAAGAGGCGCGGGAAGAAGTCGCGCGCACCGTGGGGGCCGATCCCAGGGAAATCGTCTGGACTTCCGGCGCGACGGAATCCGACAATCTGGCGATCAAGGGCGCGGCGCATTTCCATGCGGGAAAAGGCAAGCATCTGGTCACGGTAAAAACCGAACACAAGGCGGTGCTCGATACCTGCCGCCAGCTCGAACGCGAGGGCTTTGCCGTCACCTACCTCGACGTGCAGGAAAACGGCCTGATCGACCTCGATGCCTTCCAGGCCGCGTTGCGGCCCGACACCGTGCTGGCTTCGGTGATGTTCGTCAATAACGAAATCGGCGTCATCCAGCCGGTTGCCGAAATCGGCGAAATCTGCCGCGAGAGAGGCATCGTCTTTCACGTCGACGCGGCGCAGGCCAACGGCAAGATCGACATCGACCTCGAAAGACTCAAGGTCGACCTGATGAGTTTTTCCGCCCACAAGATTTACGGCCCCAAAGGCATCGGCGCGCTTTACGTCCGCAGGAAGCCGCGCGTGCGGCTTGAGGCGCAGATGCACGGCGGCGGCCACGAACGCGGCTTTCGCTCCGGCACATTGCCAACGCACCAGATCGTCGGCATGGGCGAAGCCTTCCGCATCGCGCGCGAGGAAATGTCCGCCGAGCGCGAACGCATCGGCAAGCTGCGCGACCGCCTGCTCGACGGCATCCGCGACATCGAAGCCATCTACATCAACGGCGACCTCACGCATCGCGTGCCGCATAACCTGAACATCAGTTTCGCCTACGTCGAAGGCGAATCCATGATGATGGCCCTGAAGGACCTGGCCATTTCATCGGGTTCGGCCTGCACCTCGGCTTCGCTCGAACCTTCCTACGTGCTGCGCGCGCTCGGGCGCGACGACGAACTTGCCCACAGTTCGATCCGCTTCACCCTCGGGCGTTTCAACACCGAGGCCGAAATCGATTACACGATCGGGCTCCTGCACCAGAAAATCGCCAGGCTGCGCGATTTGTCGCCGCTGTGGGAAATGGTGCAGGAAGGCATCGACCTGGAATCCGTGCAGTGGGTGGCACATTAAAAAACACGAAAGGAAATTCCCATGTCCTATAGCGTCAAGGTCATCGACCACTACGAAAACCCGCGCAATGTCGGCTCCTTCGCCAAGGACGAGGATGGCGTTGGCACCGGCATGGTCGGAGCGCCGGCCTGCGGCGACGTGATGAAGCTGCAAATCAAGGTCGGCGAAGGCGGCGTCATCGAGGACGCCCGGTTCAAGACCTATGGCTGCGGCTCTGCGATTGCGTCGAGTTCGCTGGTCACCGAATGGGTCAAGGGCAAGACTGTCGACGAAGCCCTGGCGATCAAGAACACGCAAATCGCCGAGGAACTGGCGCTGCCGCCGGTGAAGATACACTGTTCGATCCTCGCCGAGGACGCGATCAAGGCCGCCGTCGCCGACTACAGGAAGAAGCACGCTCAAAAACACGATTGAACACCTGTCGAGCGCAATCCCTGCCATTCATGGCGGGGTCAGCGAGACATGGCGTAACAGGCGCCGAAGGCGCCCCGCATTGTGTAGGGGCGGGTGGTACGGGCGGGTTTCAAACCC
>Ga0123357_10001248_pt1 | contig 26720 bp, 24 predicted proteins | sample TergutEmb28metaG_FD_89873 | JGI IMG/M metagenome (GOLD analysis project Ga0123357, IMG submission 89873) | Embiratermes neotenicus P4 segment gut microbial communities from Petit-Saut dam, French Guiana - Emb289 P4 | ecosystem: Host-associated > Arthropoda: Insects > Digestive system > Gut ...
GGGCGGTGGTGCAGCATGCCGCTGGGGCGGTGGTGCAGCATGCCGTTGGGGCGGCGGTGCAGCATGACGCGGAGGCGGCGCGCTGTTCCTGGGCGGGTTATAGGCGCGTTCCCTGCCGTGATCGTTGGGGTCAGCCAGAACCGTAGTACTGGAGAGAAGGCTGACGATCAGCAGGGAGGTCAATGGGACGATACGGTATTTCATGGTGATACTCCTCTTGTATGTGCTACATAAGTTTCCCGCGAAACGCGGGTCTTGGGTGCATGATAACGATAACACTCAAACCAACCGGGATTCGGTCATGATGTATCAAAGTGTAAGCATTTGTAGGTGTACCTAGCCTTTCGAGCTATCCCGCCGCCCATTATAGGGATTCCTCGATACGGTTGAAGGCGAACCTCCGGTTTCATCAACACTCGTTTCACCCATACCACAATAGGCACTACACCTGGAACGCGTCCGGGTCAGTTCGCCACAAATCCCGCAACCTGCTAGGATAATCGCCAGGAAATATTTCTTTCTAATGCAACGGAAATGCCATGTCATATAACGTACTCAAGGTACTGCATATTTTCTTCGTTATCAGTTGGTTTGCTGGATTGTTTTACCTGCCGCGCATCTTTGTTAATCATGCTATGACCGAAGATGCTTCAACCTGTGAGCGGCTGGCTGTGATGGAAGCGAAGCTTTACCGTTTTATGACATTGGTGGGTATCTTCGCTATTGTCTTCGGATTGTGGCTATGGTTCTCGCTCTGGCCAGCCAAGACCGCTTGGCTGCACATTAAGGCGACGCTGGTAGTGGGACTGGTGGCTTATCATCTCTATTGCGGGCGTCTGTTGCGCAATTTTGCCGCTGGCCGCAACCGCCATGGCCATGTGTGGTACAGGGTATTCAACGAAGTGCCTGCATTGGTTTTGCTTGCGGTACTCGTGCTGGCCGTTGTAAGGCCGTTTTCAGCGTCACTATGAGCGAGGTTTTCTTTTCTCCCGTGCCGCGTGGACTGGAAGGGGCGCTCGCGGAGGAGCTAGGCACGCTGGGTGCGAACGGGGCACGGCTTGTGCCGGGCGGTGTCGAGTGGCAGGGTGACTGGCCTGCATGCTGGCGCGCCAACCTTGAAAGCCGCCTTGCTACCCGTGTGCTGTGGCGCGTGGGCAATGGCCGTTATCGTGGCGAGGCTGATATTTATGAGCTTGCCCACAGCCTGACCTGGGCGAAGTGGTTTACGCCGGATGAAACGATCCGGGTTTTCGTGACGGCTCGCCAATCGTCGTTGAAGAGCCTGGAATTCATCACTCTGCGAATCAAGGATGCTGTATGCGACCACTTTCGTGCCGTATGTGGCAGCCGTCCTAGTGTCGATACCGCGCACCCGATGGTGCGCGTTCAGGCATTTCTGGATCGCGACGAAGTAACGTTCTATCTTGATACCTCGGGCGAGCCGCTCTACAAGCGCGGTTTCAAGCCGGGTACGGTAGAAGCGCCACTCAAGGAAAACCTTGCTGCTGGTATCTTGCAGTTAACTGGCTGGCGGGTAGACGAACCGCTGGTCGATCCCATGTGTGGCAGCGGGACTTTCCTCATCGAGGCGGCTCAGATCGCACTCAATATTGCGCCTGGCCTGGGGCGGCAGTTTGCGTTCGAGTGTTTGCGCAGCTTCGATGCTTCGGCGTGGACTGTCATCCGCAAGGCAGCCGAAGCACGGCGGCAGCCTATGCGTGAGCTATCCATTCATGGATCGGATATTGCGGGCGGCCAATTGCGGCGTGCCCGCGAAAACCTAGCCGCCGCTGGGCTGGAGACCTGCGTCAAACTCACGAAAACCGACCTGCTGGAATGTTTGCCGCCTGCGGCAAGCGGGGTCATGGTGGTAAACCCGCCTTACGGCGTGCGTCTGGGCGAGGAGGAAGAACTTGCTGCCTTTTATCCCCATCTCGGCGATGCGCTCAAGCAACGCTGGGCGGGCTGGCGCTGTTATTTCTTTTCCGCCGACATGAATCTGCCCCGCACCATCGGCCTCAAAGCCAGCCGCCGCACGCCGTTGTTCAACGGTGCGCTGGAATGCCGCCTGTTTGAGTACAGGATGATTGCCGGTAGCCTGCGTGCGCCACGACTGTAGGCATCCCATTAGCACCTTATACTACGCTGAGGCTATGAACGCTATTGGTCAGCGCGCTAGGGTTGCTGTGCCTGCTGTTGAGCTTGATTTGTAGGCGCAGGTCGTTGAGCGAATCAGCGTTGCGCAGGGCATTTTCGTAAGTAATCAATTCAGCTTCGTAAAGGTCGAACAGGGTCTGGTCGAAGGTCTGCATGCCTTCTTCGCGCGAACGTTTCATCACTTCCCGGATTTCGGGGATATTGCCTTTGAAGATTAGGTCAGAGATAAGTGGGGAGTTAAGCATGATCTCGACCGCAGGGATCCGCCCCTTTCTGTCTTTGATCGGGAGCAGCCGTTGCGAAATTATGGCTCGGATATTGAGCGAGAGATCCATCAACAACTGTGGGCGGCGTTGTTCGGGGAAGAAATTGATGATGCGGTCGATGGCCTGGTTGGTGCTGTTGGCGTGTAGCGTCGCTAGGGCTAGGTGGCCGGTTTCGGCGAAGGCAATGGCGTGATCCATCGTGTCGCGGTCGCGGATTTCCCCCATGAGAATGACATCCGGAGCCTGACGCAAAGTGTTTTTCAGTGCCGCTTCCCAGGAGTCGGTGTCGATGCCGACTTCGCGTTGTTCAACGACGCTGTTTTTGTGTTCATGGATGTATTCGATTGGGTCTTCGATAGTGATGATATGGTCGTGAGAATTTTTGTTGCGGTAATCGACCATCACCGCCAGCGAAGTTGTTTTGCCGGCTCCAGGCCCACCGAGAAAGATCACCAGCCCGCGTTTAGACAGGGCGATGTCTTTCAGGATCGGGGGTAGGCACAGTTCTTCCATGGTGGGGATATTCTGTGAAATCGTCCGCAACACGAGGCCGACACGCCCTTGCTGTACGAAGGCATTGGCGCGGAAGCGCCCGATACCTGCGGGTGAAATGGCGAAATTGCATTCCTTGGAGGCTTCAAATTCGGCGGCCTGACGGTCGTTCATAACCGCCCTGGCCAGTTCTGCCGTGTGCAATGGGGACAGGGGTTGGGTCGATTGCGGCACGACGCGCCCATCGATTTTGATCGCAGGGGGGAAACCAGCAGTAATCAAAAGGTCGGAGCCGTTTTTTTGCAGCATCAGCCGCAATAGGTCGTGCATGAATTTGAGGGTTTGATCCCGTTCCATGTTTTTCCTCGATTTACTGCTGTTGTTCTCTAATGCTGCTATTACTCTATATTTTGCTTTCCGTAAGGCATCTGCCGAGTCCCGATAGTCCCCTCAGGTCAGGAAATTGTCCTTGTTCTGTGCACGTGACCGGGCTTCGATCAAGGAGATGACGTTGCGCCGCACGAGGTCGGAGAGGCATTGATCGAGTGTTTGCATGCCGTGGTTTTGCCCAGTTTGGATTGCGGAATACATCTGAGCCACCTTATTTTCGCGGATTAGGTTACGGATCGCCGGGGTTCCGATCATGATTTCGTGTGCCGCAACCCGTCCCGATTCATCCTTGACCTTGATCAAGGTTTGCGAGATGACCGCACGGAGGGACTCCGACAGCATCGAACGCACCATTTCCTTTTCCGCTGCTGGGAACACGTCGATGATACGGTCGATGGTCTTGGAAGCCGAGGAGGTATGCAGCGTGCCGAACACCAGATGCCCAGTTTCCGCCGCCGTGAGTGCTAGACGGATAGTTTCCAGGTCGCGTAGCTCGCCCACCAGAATTACATCCGGGTCTTCGCGCAGAGCAGAGCGCAAAGCGCTGCTGAATGAGAGCGTGTCGCGGAATACCTCGCGCTGATTGATCAAACAACGCTTAGGTGCGTGGATAAATTCAATCGGGTCTTCGACAGTGAGGATGTGCGCGTAGGAGTTTTCATTGATGTGGTCGATCAACGCTGCAAGTGTCGTCGACTTGCCCGAACCCGTTGGGCCGGTGACAAGGACGATGCCCCGCGATTGGTCAATGATGTCACGGAAAATCTGCGGGCAATTAAGAGCATCCAGCGACAGTATCTTGGACGGAACCGTCCGGAACGCCGCTGCTGCGCCCCGTTCCTGGTTGAATGCGTTGACCCGGAAGCGTGCGAGGTTGGGGATGGAGAAAGCAAAATCGCACTCTAGGGTCTCTTCGTATTGCTTGCGCTGACGGTCGTTCATGATGTCATAAACCAGCGCGTGCACTTCCTTGTGTTCCAAAGGGGGAAGGTTGATTCTGCGCACGTCCCCATTAACACGGATCATGGGCGGCAATCCGGCGGAAAGATGCAGGTCGGAAGCTTGGTTTTTGACGGAAAAGGCGAGCAGTTCGGTAATGTCCATGCTATGCAGGAATAACGGTTGAAGAAAGATGTCGTGCGGGCATCGGAAAAACAACGGTTATACTACTGCCGTTCCATTTAATGAAAAACCAAAAATTCGGCGATATGACCCCGATAGTTGTCGCCCTTCGCACCGTGCGCACGCGTATCGACACCGCGGCTCGGGCCGTTGAGCGTGACCCGGCTTCGATTTGCCTGTTGGCTGTGAGCAAAACCCGCCCAGCCTCAGATATACGCGCTGCATTTGGGGCAGGGCAACGCGCTTTTGGCGAAAACTATGCGAGTGAGGTAGCTGAAAAGGCTGCCTCGTTGGTTGGGTTGGGGCTAGAGTGGCATTTCATCGGCTCCTTGCAGGGCAATAAAACCCGGGTCGTGGCTGAATGTTGCGATTGGGTGCACGGTATCGACCGCCTAAAAATCGCTGAGCGCCTGTCCATGCAGCGTGATACCAGCCGCCCTCCGTTACAGGTTTGCCTGCAAGTCAATGTCAGCGGCGAAGCAAGCAAGGGCGGTGTGCCGCCCAATGAGGCCGCACCGTTGGCGCATGCCGTCGCCGCCTTGCCGCGGCTGTGCCTGCGTGGTTTCATGTGTGTCCCGGAGCCGAGCGAAGATCAATCCCAACTACGCCGCCGCTTTGCGCTATTGCGGCAATTGAGCGAACAACTGCGGGCGGAAGGGCTCGCACTTGATACCTTGTCGATGGGTATGTCGCATGACCTCGAAACCGCCATTGCCGAAGGTGCAACCATCGTGCGGGTCGGCACGGCCATTTTCGGCGAACGGGGGAAGGAAGTAAAAACGGCAGAAACAGCCAAAACAGGAGAACCGGTTTCGCAATGAAAATTTCATTCCTTGGCGGAGGCAACATGGGCACCGCCCTGATTGGGGGTATGCGCCATCATGGCTTTGAAGCCAACAGCATTACCGTCGTTGAGTTAAACGCTTCCGCACGCGAGCGGCTGCAAGAATATGGTGTGATTGTGCTGGCCGCGCCCGACGCCAGCGTGTTTAATAGCGACGTTCTGGTGCTGGCTGTCAAACCCCAACAAATGAGGGCTGCGTTGGCTCCCTTTGTTGGCGCGTTACGGGAAACGCTTGTTATCAGCATTGCAGCAGGATTGCACTTGGCTGACATCGGGCGCTGGCTTGGCAATTCGGGTGCACCTTATTCCCGACTGGTGCGCTGCATACCCAATACTCCGGCGCTGGTTGGCGCAGGCGTCACCGGAATGTTTGCCGCCCCAGGCGTTGATGCCGCTGGGCGTGAAATTGCTGGGCGCATCCTTGCTGCTGTTGGCAGTATCGTGTGGGTAGACGACGAAACCCGGCTCGATGTGGTTACGGGCATATCCGGCAGCGGTCCAGCCTACGTTTTCCATTTTATCGAAGCCTTGGAAACTGCCGGACTGGTGCAAGGGCTTGAGGCGGCGGATGCCCGTCGCTTGGCTATTGGCACCGTGCTTGGCGCAGTAAAGCTGGCGGAAACGTCATCGGACTCTCCCTCTGCGCTACGCGAAAAAGTGACCTCAAAAGGAGGGACAACCGCCGCCGCACTCGCGCACCTTACTGCCACCGGCTGGCATGATGCCCTGGTCGGCGCAGTGGAAGCAGCTAGTGCGCGCAGCCGAGAACTGGGCGAACAACTTGGGCAGGATTGAAGGATTCGTCCAAAAACTTAAGGGCGGCAATAACCCGAAACTGTCCACTGACAACTGAATCAGGGAAACAACATGCTTGCACAAAATATCGTGCTCCTCATCAGCGGTACTATATTAGGCTTCATCACACTGGCGCTGTTGGCTCGGTTTTTCATGCAATGGGGGCGGGTGTCGTTCCGCAACCCAATCGGGCAATTCGTCATCACCATCACCGATTGGGTCGTCATGCCAACGCGCCGCGTCATTCCTGGTTTGTTTGGACTGGACATGGCAAGCCTGCTGCTGGCCTGGATCGCGCAGATACTCTATGTCCTGATCGAAGTTGGCTTGGGCATGCTGCTGGTGAGCACACCATTTGTCATTCCGCTCCTGGGTCTTGTTGACCTTGCGCGCATGGTGGCTTACCTCGTTCTTGGCATCGTCATCGTATCAGTGGTGCTGTCTTGGGTTGGGCCACAGGTTCCGGCAGCCTATATATTCAATGAGCTGTCACGGCCTTTTCTCGCGCCGTTCCGGCGGCTGACCCGTCCCCTCGGCGGCATTGACCTGTCACCGTTAGTCCTGGTGCTGGTACTGCAGATCGTGCTGCTGGTTATTGAGTATCTGCGGAGGAGCCTGCTGATGTCGCCCCTCGGTTATTGAGCGCGTTGCATGGATGCTTGGTTAACAGAAGCCGGTGACGGTAGCCTGATCCTGAGCCTACATGTCCAGCCGGGTGCAAAACGCACCGGCTTTGCGGGTCTTTACGGTAGGGCTGCCAAACTCCGGCTGGCTGCGCCGCCCGTCGACGGCAAGGCCAATACCGCCCTATGCGCGTTTCTGGCTGAAATCTGCGGCGCACCGAAATCCGATGTCCAACTCTTGAGCGGCGAGACATCGCGCACTAAGCGGGTACGCATTGCCCCTGCGCCAGATCGCTTGTTCCGCCTGCGCACGGCTCTGAAGGCATCCGAATAGGGTCTTACCAAAGGCTTAGCTTGACGCGCCCGGTAAGCCTCTCTTAGAATCGCCACCCTTACGCTTCGGGTGGTTAGCTCAGCGGTAGAGCACTGCCTTCACACGGCAGGGGTCACTGGTTCGATCCCAGTACTACCCACCATTAGGTCATTCCGAAGCGTTCCGAGCCATCCCGAAAGCCCAGCAAACACAAGGTTTCTGGGCTTTTTTGTTGTCCGTACCGTTCCGGTTGATGCCGTTTCATCCTGGGGCATGGTGGGGCACAATTTTGGGGCATGCCCCAAAAAGAGAGGTGGGGCATTTTAAAGATGCCCCAATGAACAACCTTTCAGATACCGCCATCAAGAACGCAAAGCCCGGCATCAAGGACAGCAAGGCCACAGACAAGCCATACAAGTTGTATGACGGCTTGGGGTTGTATGTGGAAGTTTTCCCGGCGGGCGGCAAGCTATGGCGGATGAAGTTCAAACCGAGCCTGTTCCAGTATCATCCATGCCAGTCCGAAGCTTGGCTCTTCCCCTTCATCCCATCCCTCTATCTGGATATGGTCCCTCACCACGATCCAATGATTCCCACTTGGTTTGACTGCCCAAAAATCGTATTCGGTTCCGCCACTGCCACCATCGAATCTTCTGATCCGGTAGAATACTTTGTCATCGCCCAAACGCCTGGAAGTCAGCCCCTGAACATCGGGAGCAGTATCCTGCCGCTTGACCTCGACATCGCGGGGATAGCGGGTCAGTTTCCTGACGGGGTCTTCGAACCAGAAACCATCACGGGTACTGTGTTCCTCGAAACCGGCCGGACGATTCACAATCAAGCCATTGGGGTGGCTTAGGGGTATGTCGAAAAGCACGGAGGTTTTTTCGCCGGTGGTTTTCCCATCACATGCGAACAGAACGAGGCTAGATAGGAGCAGGATAATTCGTTTCATTGTGAGGTTGCACCCGTTTGTCATCAGAAATTATGCCGAAATTTCTAGTTTAGAACGGTACGAAATTCGGGGAGAACCTCACAGTCCGATAGCGCTTGGTTGAACCATGTGTATTTGGTGGTGATTCAAAAACGAACTTTAGGTGGTATGAGAAATACCACCAACCGTGGACATGTCGTATGACTAAAAATCCTAGTCAAAATTTAACGTCTGAAACAAGTTTCGACACCGTTATTGTTTGGGTTTTGCCCACCTCAAAACTGTTGGTAGAAAGCTCTGCGTAATAGCGCCCCGAAGAGGCGGTAAACCTTAGCACGCAATAGTCCGGATCCGTTACCCCTTTGCGGTAATAGAGCATGTCGCCTTCGCGCCAGATCATTTCCTTCGTTGCCACGTCCTCGCAAACTTCCATGCTGCCTTGTAGCATCACGCCCCGGAAAGTGTCGTGGTCAAAGAAATAGATGCAAGCCTTTGGGTTGGCACGAAATTGCGCCACACGCATGCTGGATGTGTTGGTGGTGAACCAGAAAGTCTTGATGCCGTCACGTTTGCGCGGTTCGAACATGGCCTTGATGTTGGGAAAACCGTTCTGATCGACAGAACCTATGATCGATACATTTTGGCTGTCAATCAATTCGTCGATCATTTGAGCCGTCACATGCATTTCCCTTTCCTCCTTTTTCACTCTCAATTACGTTTTTCACCATCAGTCGCCGCCCCCGGGGCAATAGGCGGTGGAATGGTCTTGTTCTTTCGTGACCGCACGATTTTCTTCCAGTAGCCATTCTTAAGCCATGCGGAAAGGCCCCGACTCAGCCAGCGAATGAGAATATTTGCAAGCCACAGCGTCCAGGCCAGCATGAGTGCGCGGTATAGCCAGATAGGCAGGCTGAAGACCGTGGCGATAGGCAGCAGTGAATCGCTCCGGTCGGCAAACCAGCCTAAATCGTTGCCACTGGAGCCATAGCCACGGATGCCCATGTCAGGCACGCCAAGTAGGCCTCCTGGCACAGTGTTGATCAACCCGATCAACATCACGATGGTTAGCACGACGATGCCTACCTGCATGGTGTTGAACCTGCGCGTCGACCAACCTGAACAGGACTCATTGCGCACACGCCAGTCGATGGCGAGCAACCAGAGAGTGATGATGAACAGCGTCACCCACGAGAAGGTGGAAAAACCCAACACGAGCAGGAACCACTGCCAGCGTTTGAGCGAAGAAATACCGCTTTTCGCCAGTAAGAAGGCAAGGAGAAGCGCCACCAGCAGTTCGCCCCAATAGAGTACTGCCGGGCCAACCGTCGGGCCGCTCGCGGCAAGGATCCAGCGTTGTTCACCGATCACTGTGCGTAGGTCTATGTTGGCAGCCGGTAGGTTCAGGTCGATGTTGGGGCTGGACATGGAAAAACCGATCTCCCCTTGATGGCGCAGCTGGATCGTGTAAGTTTGCGCCCCCGGCGAAACAGGCAGGCTCAGGTGATTTTCGCGTGGTTGCAGGTTGAGGGGCACTCCATCGCGTTGCACTTTGAGCACTTCCAGTTCCGGAGGCAAGGTGACGAGATGCTCGCCTCCTTGGCTCGCCCGGAGGTTAAACTCCAACCTAATATCGCTGGCATGCTGGCCGATGTAGTTCTCCAGCCGCACGCGGTCGATGGCGCGGATCCCGCCATCAACCTTGGCAGGCTGTGTCAGGGTAAGCACCAGCTTTTCGCCAGGCAGGGGATGAAATTCAAATATCACATCCTCCCCAGCGCTGGGGAGCGACACGGGTACGGTAGAAGGAGAATTGCGCCATGCAAGCTCCGTCTTTACGTCTGTCCCGCCACTAGAGAGAGTCATTGGCACGCCGTTCCATTCCAGATGCCAAGCGGGGTTCACAGTGACGCGCCAGGTTTCCGCGTGTTCCGTTAGAGGCGGGGCGTTCAGTTCAACGACATTCTTCACATTGTCCAACCGGGACGTCCAGTTGACCGAATTGGCTTTGGTTGAAAAAGCCGCTAACGCATGCCCATCTTGAACCTTGAGTTCGGGGGTGGTGATGTATTCGCCGGGCAGCAGCGGCACGGGGAAGGTAAAGCCCCCCTCCTCGGGTGCGATGCGCGTAACTTGGGTACGGACGCTCCAGTCGAGGTCGAAAACGAGGTCGCGCTGCACATGCACGAAAGGCGGGAATTGTTGCGTTGGTGACGAAAAAACCGCGGCAGCGTCCCCACCACCACCTTTCCGGCCGATGGGCAGCGCGCTCGCAGCGGTGACTATGCGAGAGAAATTGAGCGTTTCCCCCAGAAGGTGGCCTTCATCGATGCCATCGACCTGCCAGTGTGCACTGCCAAATTCGATCTGTGCAGGACGAACCGGAAAACCGAGCGAAGCGGAATCACCGCTGAGAGCATATTCAAACCGGATATCATGGATACCGCGCTGCAGAACGATGTAATTTTTCTCCCTGATGCGCAGCACCGACCGCGTTTCGCCGTTGACGCGCACACCGAGCAGGGTCATCCGCTCACCTGGTTCGGGTAATGCCAGTGAAGTCACCGCTTCGACGTGCGCTACGAGCGCGACTTTCAATTGCGACGCATCGGCATCAATGCGGGTTTTGGCAATATCTACGCAAAGTGGCGAACAGTCAGGCGCTTTGAGAAGGCGCGTTTTTAGTTCTTTCAGCAGACTGTTGGGTGGGAATGCGCCACTTTTAGGTGTTGCAGCAGCGGCAGGCGTGGAAAAGCCCCATCCAACCGCAACAAAACCGGTTAAACACAACACGGAGAGCGCCACTGCTGCAGAAGATGGTAAAGCTTTTGTCGCGCCGCGCCACGGTGTAGGAATACCCGCGCCAGGGAACACCACACGGATCGAACGCCAGATGAGCCAGCCTAACAGCGCAACCATCAACAGGCGCAACAAGCGGGTTAGCCAAGGCGGGCTGATCAGCAAGCGCACGCTATCCAATTCGGTAACAGGCCCCGACCAATGCAACCTGTAGTGGTGCCCCAATTTCCAGGCCGGTTCACCACTGCCGGTCTGTGTGACGGTAGATTGAGCGTAACGTTGGCGTGTCTCGGGTGCATACTTGCTCCATGGTGATGAGTCAGATTGAAGCGCTTTCTCCGACAAATTGGACGCTGATGTCAACGGCGCAGAAAGAGGCGCAAAACTCTCCTTGTCGATATTTGATACAGGTGCTTCTTTAGCGTCAGAAAGCGCGAACACCGCGGTATCCTCTTCGAGTTGCGGATAAAGCGCAGTCCGTATCTGCATCGGGATGAACACAACCGCCATACCAATGAAACATAGCAGCGCAATGCGTTCCCCAATGAGCGACACCTTGCGCAAACGCCCTTCCGGCAAAGCTCGGCTCAACAGAGCCAAGATAACGACGGCAGCAAAGGACTGTACCGGCGCAAGTTCATGCATTGCCAACGCTAAATAAACTACCGCAACCGCCCCGCCCGTCATGCCAAACAACCGCCAAGCCAGCAGCGCGAAGAAAGCTGCGAGGAAAATATCCAGGATTGTCCAGCGCTCCACCCAAACGTTTTTCGAAGTATTGTCCGCACCTGGCGCAGCAATCAGCTGGTAACCGTAAGGTATATGTAAAACGGCATCCACGCTGTCGAACGGCTGTTGCCAGCCCGTAACCGGAACACGGTCTGACGCATTTGCTGCCAGCCTTACGCCCGCATTGAGCGTGACATTCATCTGATGCCATTCCACGCCAGTCAACGCTTCATTCGCGCCATACGTCACCAGCAGCGCCGCCGATAGGTTCGCCGCCGATAGGTCATTAGAAGCACTCCTCTGGATCGGTGCAACAAGGCTATCGGCGCGTTCCAACCTGTAAGGTGCCGCCACATCGAACCGCCAACCCTGCTGCATGGTTCCCTCAATATGATCCTGTGCAAAAAAACCCTTGCCGGAAAAATCTAGCCACATATTGCGTTTCAATGTCAGCCGCTGGCCTTCGCGTTCGTTCTGCCCACGGGAACGTTCCTCGATCTGGAAACGCGCCCCGGAATTGACCACAAAAGCGGGCAATGGCAACCAATCAGTCGATACGCCCGCCTGCCGGGGGTCAACGCTGAGCATGTTTTTGTCAGGGGAAACCACTGTGGTACGCAGGCTGGGAGCAGCCTCGTAGCTCCAGACTTCTTGTGGGCGTTCCGGGGAAAATACGGGTTCGATACTCTCCAGCGGGCTGTTGAGCCGCGCCTCAATCTCGATCATCGCTTGTCCGGGCATCACCTGCACCTGTAAGCGGCCATCCGCATCCAGCCGCGCAGCCCAAGGCGAAGCAATACGTACCGGCACGAAGTGCGCAGGCAAAATATTCGGCATGCTCCATTCTCGTGCCTTGCCTGAAACCTTGAAGCGCAACCGCGTAGTAAGGCGCGCCGGAATTCCATCAGCAAGTTTACGGACTACCTGGACATCAAGGCTGTCCTCTACCCGCATGGCCGTACCCCCTTGTGTGCCCAACGTAAGCGCCTTACCGTGACGTTCCAGCGGTAAGATGGGTTTGTCATAGGCCACGAGTGAAACCAATGCCACGTTCTCAGGAATCTCTATCGTCTGTGGCTGTTCCTGCCATGGAATCCAACCGCTTATTGTATGCCGCCCCTTCTCCAGCCATACAACCGGCACGTCATCGTTCATCAGAACTGGATGCACCTTGCCATTGACCGTGACCTGTTGTGGCCAGTATTCGCGGCTGCCCGGCAAGGGCACAGCGCTTTCATACTGTAATTCCCAATTCTGGGAGAAACTTAAACCCCCACCGTTGTGTGCGATTTCCAGCTTCAGCTTCAATTCTCCTGGCCAAGCGCAGAAAACGCGGTCATGCTCACCTTCTACTTCCGGGCAAAGCCAAGCTTCCTGCCCATATAGCGCCCAGCCTTTCCACGGTTTCAGGGATTCTGGAATTTCGCTGTCTCTAATGGCCGATGCCGCCAGCGCGGCTCCGGCCCACAAAACCAACGCTAGCGCCACGGTTTGGAGCAAGCATGCCCCAAACCACGTTTTTCTCCCAAAATAATCTTTCGCCATTCCCCGCCCCATCCGTTACAGGTAACCCACATATTGTAACGCAGCTTTATTCCATCGCGCCGCAGGCGGAGCCATTGGGGAAGCGTGGTACGATTTGAAAATCATCCAACTGCGCAAACTTTGCGAAACCCGACGAGGCTCGATCATGCTCCACGTAGACATCAAAGTGCCCGACATCGGCGATTTTTCCGACGTACCCATCATCGACCTCTTCATCAAACCAGGTGACACCATCGCGGTAGATGATGCCATCTGCACGCTGGAGTCCGACAAGGCCACGGTGGACGTGCCTGCTGCTGCGGCAGGCGTAGTCAAACAAGTGCTGGTCAAGGTTGGAGACCGAGTCTCCGAAGGCAGCCTATTGGCTCGCGTTGAACACGTACCGGGTGCAGCCTCCGACGCCCATGACACAAAGGCCCGAATCGACGCGGAAGCAGTAAGACCAGCCGCTGCCACAGCTACCGGCGTAGCGCATACCGATCTCGAATGCGACCTGCTCGTACTTGGAGGAGGACCCGGCGGTTATTCGGCTGCCTTCCGTGCCGCCGACTTGGGGCTGAAAACTATCCTTGTCGAGCGTTATCCCACCCTTGGCGGCGTCTGCCTCAACGTTGGCTGCATTCCGTCCAAGGCGCTGCTGCACGTCACTGCCGTCATCGAAGAAGCTGAACGCCTCAAAGCCTGCGGCGTGTGCTTTACCCCCCCCGCGATCGAACTCGACAAATTGCGCGCCCACAAAAACAGCATCGTCAAGAAACTTACCGATGGCCTCGCGGGTATGGCAAAAGGCCGTAAAGTGCAGCACCTGCAAGGCGTGGGCAGGTTTATCGACCCGCACCGGCTCGAAGTCGCTACCCCCGGCGGCGAAACCGTGACCGTAAAATTCGTCCAGGCCATCATCGCTGCCGGGTCACACGCCGTAAAATTGCCTTTCATGCCGACGGACGTACGCATCATTGATTCCACTGGCGCGCTTGCGCTCACTGCCGTCCCCAAAAAAATGCTTGTCATCGGCGGTGGCATCATTGGGCTGGAAATGGCCACCGTCTACAGTGCCTTAGGTGCGCGTGTCACCGTGGTTGAGCTCAGCGATGGCCTCATGCCCGGCACGGATCGTGACCTCGTGAAAGTTTGGGAAAAGAAAAACGCCTACCGGTTCGACCGCATCCTACTCAACACCGGCGTTACCGCCGCAAACACTACGGCGGCGGGCATCGAAATCACTACGACCGCTGGCGAAAAGGAAACTTTCGACCTCGTGCTCGTTTCGGTGGGTCGCACGCCCAACGGCAAAACGGTTTCAGCCGAGGACGCGGGCGTGTTCATTACCGAACGCGGTTTCATCGCCGTCGACCGTCAGCAACGCACCACCGTACCGCACATCTTCGCCATCGGCGACATCGCTGGCAACCCGATGCTTGCGCACAAAGCCGTGCACGAAGGCCACGTTGCCGCCGAAGCCGCCGCGGGGCTAAAAACCGCGTTTGATGCCTTGCAAATCCCCAGCGTTGCCTACACCCACCCCGAAATTGCCTGGACAGGCCAAACTGAAGAGAGTCTTAAGGCGGAGGGCCGTGCGTTCACAAAAGCCATTTTTCCTTGGATGGCGAGTGGCCGTGCCATTGCCAATGGCGCGGAAGAAGGCTTTACGAAGCTCCTGTTTGACACCGAGACCCACCGCATCCTTGGCGGCGGTATCGTCGGCACGCACGCTGGCGACCTGATCGGGGAAATCTGCCTTGCCATTGAAATGGGCGCAGATGCAGCCGACATCGCCAAAACCATCCACCCGCACCCGACCCTGTGTGAATCCGTCGGCATGGCGGCGGAAGTCGCGGAAGGGAGCTGTACGGACTTACCGGCGGCGAGGAAGAAGGCGTAGATATCCCCCTCTGCCGCTTGCGGGAGAGGGAAAGACGCATAAAAATGTATGCCTGAATCAGAAACAGAAACGCGCCAACCTGCTTACGCCCACGTATCGATCACCCCGCTTGCCGTTCCAGAGGGCACCGCAGGCAGCGTGGGAATAGCTTGCACGAGCGCCAATGCGCCAGCAGCTTCAATATCAATGGCCTTCTTGAGCACGCTCAACCCAGCCATGTTCCGTGCCTGTTCGGCAATGTTGGCGCTGGCTGCGGCAGCAATTGGTGCGGTGTCCATGAAAAGTGTTCCCTCGCGTCCTTGTACCCGGGAAACCGGGCGAATATTCTGGTAACGGCGGGGAGGCCGCCAACTTGAGCGGGTTTAAGCATTTAGGTTCACGGCAAGACGTGGGTGTTGAGAAAATACCCGCTTACAATGTCCATACCTGCAATTCTTCGCGGGTAGGGGATCAAAAAAAAACTTGTCGGCAACGATGGCAGCAATCAGGGTAGGTCGAGTATTAGATTTTTGCGGACACCGCTGGAGCAGGCAAAGGTTAGAGTGGTTTTGATTCAACCCTATACATTCGTTCCCTCCTCTTGCTTGTGGAAGGGGGGATCCCGAAGAGGCGGGAGAGGGAAAATATATGTAAATGTATTCACTTGAATCAAAACCGCCCTAGAATTGGAGAATTTATAGTGTCTTGGTTTGAATTCGTGTTGACTAACGCATATAGTCGAGCACGCTCTGGCAGTCTTCCTCACGTCCGGTGATGCGGCTGAAGAGAGCTAGCCGCCCGCGCACGAAATCGTCGGGCAGTTTTTTATTCGCGCAGTAATTGCTTAGGGCCGTCGCCTGCACCATGTTTTGCACTGCAGCGACCGTGTCTGCCAGTGCAGGAAAGGGGTAATTGGAGGTATCGCGCCAGCCTTTCCTGGACGAAGTATCAGGCGTTCCCGCCTTGTCCGGTTCAGCCGCGGAAGCAGTGTTGCTTCCTGCTGCCGCGTTCAGTGTTGGTTGCCCAAAACTCAAACTGGATACGAAAAACAGCAGGAAACATGTAAGGAAGATTCGGGAAAACATCGTGCTGCGCCCCTGTCCTTGAATACGCACGGGTGCAATCCTCTAAATGGATGGGGATTGCCCGATACTTGCACGATATGGCAGATATCAGTCTGCTGTAATCTGCTTCCGTTGCCTGAGCGTGACCTTTTCCCCCGACTCCTGACGGAAGAAGTTGAAGGGCAATGATTCCTGACTCACAATGCCATCTGCCCCAATGCGCGTCCGTCGTAAGTCGAAATGCAAATGTGGGCCACCAGCATAGCCCGTGTTGCCGGATTCACCAATCATCTGTCCCGTTTCGACCCGCTCGCCGGGACGCACCAGCAAACTGTATGGGGCAAGATGGACGTATTGAGCGAAAGTGCCGTCGGAGTGCATGACGGAAACAAGATTGGTTTTCTCGATGAGATTCGGGTCAACCCCTCCTTCGTTGAAGCTGTCCCTGATTTCAATCACGGTTCCCGCACGTGCGGCAAGCACGGGTGTCCCTAGGGGGACGCTGAAATCGACGGCATAACGGCTCAATGCGTCCTTGTGAGTCGTCAAAAAACCATTGGGTTCTTGGGTGATGCGGGTGATGGTGCCTTTTTTGAAGGGTAGGCGATACCTGTAATGCCTATCAGGCGTGGCAAACGCATCGCCAATACTATAGGAATAAGTCATCTCCACTCGGCAGGGTTCCCGGTTTTCTTTCGTGAAAACTTGTATAACCTCATGGGTGGAATTCGGTTCAATAACTTCCTGCAAAGGCCATATCCGATCAGGTTGAGATTGATGCACGCCTTTGACAACTTTAATCGCGACGGTGATTGGAGCAATATTTTTGTTGACCGCAACAATCCGGCACACTGACCCGGATTCGATCTTGTCGACTCTGAAAGAGGTTTCTTCCGCGCTCCGTGCTGGGGATGCCGACATCGCGCAGACAAGCAGAATCGAAATAAACAAAGGGTTTTTCAATGACGAGCCTCATCATATTACGTTGGAACGAATAGTGAACATCGTTGTCAGACCAAAACGGTGAACCGGTATTTAGCTTATAATGCCATTAACATTCATTATCATCAAATTTCGCTGCATCTAAGTAACAATTGTATATTCGTAAGAATACGATGTTGCAGTGCATTTGCACCGTGATACACTAAATTCCGTTAGAATGATGCAATACAGTTTTTGGGTTGCCTGTGTCGCTTGCACCTCCTGCCCGCGGGTTTCTTGATACGATTTTGCTCTCCTCTTGAGGGAGTTTTTATTCTGCCATGCATGGCTTGGTTATGTTCGACGCGCGTCCAAAAAAGACCTCGATGAAATACCGGCTCCCAATTCTCATTTGCGTCCTGTTGCTTGCTGCAGTCGGTACTTTTTGGTTTCAATCCCAGATAGAGACCGTGGGATCGCCTGTTGCTAAGCCAAACTGCGATGAAGTGAGGCAATGCCTCAGAGCCGAACGTGCGTGGCCGCCAGGCATGGAGGGTTGCCCCAAGATACTGGTTCCGGAGACGGTCAGGAGCCGCGCAAAGGACGGCAAATGGGGTTATTCGATGGATTTTGGGGAATGTAGCCAGGATTCGATCATTTCGCCCCAATTCGATGTTGCAGAGAAATTCGGGTACAACGGGCTGGCAAAGGTCAGCCGAAATGGCAAATGGGGTTACATCAACCTCAAGGGTGAGGGAATCATCCCACTGCATTTCGACGAAGTAGGGGATTTCGATTCCGGCCTAGTTCCCGTGAAGTTGAACAATAAATGGGGCTATTTCAATGCCCAGGGGGACAACGCGGTTCCCCCCTTCTTTGACGCAGTGTCGGGTGTCTGGCGAAATGAGCTTTCCGCAGTGCTGCTCCAGGGAAAATGGGGTTATGTTAATCCTCGTGGCGATACGGTCATCAAGCCTAGTTTCGACAAAGTGACGGAATTCCGGGATGGACTGGCGAAAGTCGAGGTAAACCAGAGATGGGGCGTGATCGATACCACTGGCGCTACCGTCATTGAGCCAGCCTTCGATGCCATTTTTTCGATTGCTGATCCTAGGCTGTTGTTGGTTGCCCTCAACCGGAAATATGGCTATTTCGACAATAAAGGCAAAGAAGTCATCCCACTCCGCCTCGTCAAGCCGGTCAAGGCGAGGTATGACAGCGGGGGGATCCAGGTCGTCCTCAACGCGACGACACTGACACAACTCGGCGATACTGCCGCTGCCACCGCCGCCAGCGTGCCCATTAACGCTTGGTATTTCCTTGATTCGGTTAATGAAAAATTGCGTTTCGACGAAAACGGCAAGGCACAGCTTTGGCGTAACGGGGAATGGTTCTATGTTAACCCAAAGGGCATGTTAGTGAAGTAGCGAACCTTCCTACTCCCTTTATAGCTACCACCCAGACAGTTCTCGCCATTGCTTCGCTCATAATGATGGCGGGAGCCTATTGCTCTCTCACCCTCGTCCGCCTCAGTTTTGGTGGACGTTTTTCAGCTATGCCCTTTTTGGGTACGGGCAGGCTCGCTAGACGGCAGGCATCGGCTTCCGGCATTTCCATCCACATGCCGCGCTTGAGCCTGGGTGGCAGTTCAACCGGGCCATAGCGCACCCGCATCAACCGGCTTACGGTGAAGCCGATGGCCTCAAACATACGGCGCACTTCGCGATTACGGCCTTCTGGGAGGATGACTTTGTACCAGCGGTTTGTGCCTTCCCCTCCCTCTGCACGCAGGGAACTGAAACGGGCAAGACCGTCTTCGAGCACGATGCCTTCGGTCAGCGACCGGATTTGTTCGTCGCTCAGTTCCCCCAGGAGCCTCACCGCGTATTCGCGCTCGAACCCGTAGCGCGGGTGCATCATTCGGTTGGCAAGGTTACCGTCGTCCGTGAAGAGCAGCAGCCCGGAGGTGTTGAAATCCAGCCGCCCGATGGCGAGCCAGCGCCCGCGCCGTAGGGCGGGCAGGCGCTCGAATACTGAGGGGCGGCCTTCCGGGTCGTCCTTGGAAACGATTTCACCCTCGGGTTTGTGGTAAATCAACACCCTTGGTGAGCAAGCGCCAAAGCGTAGCCGGATCAAACGGCCATTGAGTTTTACCCGGTCGCCTGGGCCGATTTTCTGGCCGAGGCTGGCGGGCTGGTCATTGACCAGGACTCGGCCTTCCTCTACCCACTCCTCGATCTGGCGGCGCGAAGCCACACCCGCATGGGCGAGCACCTTTTGCAGCCGCTCTGGCTCTGCGGCCGCGTCGTGCGGAGGTCGCGCGACGCGGCCGGGGGTGGGGCGCGCTTGCGGCCATCCGTGTCGTCATTGCCCGGTTTCGGGATCAGGTCATTTTGACGTGTATCTTTATTCTTGCTCGGAGGCCGCAGTGGTGTCCGTTTTGATGTCCGTGGTGTCGACAAGTTCCATCATCCTTTCAATTTCGGGCAAGGCAGGCAATTCGGTCAGGCTGCGCAGGCCCATGTCGTCGAGAAAACGCTTGGTGGTGGCAAAAAGCGCTGGGCGGCCCGGTGTGTCGCGGTAGCCTACGATATCGACCCAGCCACGCGACTCCAAGGTCTTGAGTACGTTAGGCGAAACGGCCACGCCGCGGATATCCTCGATGCCGCCCCGCGTGACCGGCTGGCGATACGCGATGATCGCCAGCGTTTCCATGACCGCCCTCGAATAGCGCGGCGGTTTTTCGTTCTTCAGCCGGTCCAGGTAGGGCTGAAATTCGACCCGTGTCTGAAAACGCCAGCCGCTGGCTGTTTGCGTGAGTTCTACGCCCCGTCCTGCCGTTTCCCAATCCGTGCGCAGTTCGTTGAGCAGGCGGCGCACGGTGTCGGGGCCGGGGTCTTGTTCGAACAACTGCTGCAGGGTGCCCACCGGCAACGGTACGCCGCTGGCAAGGAGGGCTACTTCGAGGACGCGTTTGGCTTCCGCCGGGGTGCCCGCCTTCGCTGCCGCGATAGGCGTTACGACGTGTGCGGGAGAGGGAAACCCTTCGCTTTCCACGATGGTTTCTTCGTCCGGCAAGTTGCCTTCTTTCTGCCCGTGGGTGTTTTCTTCAGTGTTCACTATCGCTATCGGCCAGCTTTACGTAAATCGGCGCAAACGCCTCGTTTTGGGTGATGACCACCATGGTTTCCTTGACCAGTTCCAGCATGGCAAGAAAACTCACCACCAGCCCCGCCGACCCTTTCTCTAAATCGAACAGCGTATCGAAAACGACGAATGCGCCGCCATGCAGTTTTCTCAGGATGAGCGTCATATGCTCGCGAACCGACAGTGTTTCACGCTCGATGCGGTGATGCTGCACGAGCCGTGCCCGCTTCATCAACCGTAGCCAGGCCAGTTGCAAGTCATGCAGGCTTACTTCCGGCATGCGTTCGACGATTTTTTCCGTCACGAACACGCCGACCCTTTCAAAATCCCGTTCCACCCTGGGCAAGGCATTGAGCCGCGTTGCGGCAAGCTTGGTCTGTTCGTATTCGAGCAGCCTGCGCACCAGTTCGGCCCTGGGGTCGATTTCGATGGCCTCTTCGCGTGGTGGGCGCGGCAGCAGCATGCGCGACTTGATTTCCAGCAGCATCGCCGCCATCAGCAAATACTCCGCTGCCAGTTCCAGGTTGCTGGCGCGCATGGCTTCTACGTATTCAAGATATTGCACGGTCAGTGGGGCCATCGGGATGTCGAGCACATCGATATTGGCGCGGCGGATCAGGTAGAGCAGCAAATCGAGCGGCCCCTCGAAAGCTTCCAGGAACACGCACAATGCATCGGGCGGGATATATAGATCCTTGGGCAATTCCAGCACCGGCTCGCCGTAGAGGCGGGCCAGTGCATCGTTTGCGGCATTAACCGTCCCGTGGGGGGCAGGGTATGTTTCTTCCGTCAGGCTCGGGCTTTCCATCATGGCCGTCAACGCCCGAACAGCTTTATCAACACCGACACGAACCCGTTCAGCAACGGCCAAAGGATGCCAAGCCTATTGATTACAACCAGGAGAATGAGCAGGACGAGGAAACCGAAAGGCTCGATACGTGCGTATTTCCAAGCTAGGCGGTTTGGCAACAGACTGAACGCGATACGTCCGCCATCGAGCGGAGGTATCGGCAACAGGTTCAAGAAAAGCAGCGTGCCATTGATGTACATTCCGGCCAAGGCCATCGAGACATAGTCTTGTGGAACTTTCCTCGCAATGAGTAGTATGTAGATTGCAGCCCAAATTACTGCCATAGCCAGATTGGCAAGGGGACCTGCCGCCGCTACCCAGAGCATGTCCGATTTTGGGTTGCGTAAGCGGCTGAAATTGACCGGGACAGGTTTTGCCCAACCGAACGCCATGTTGAGGGATACAAAAGTCAACAGGGGCACGATCACCGTACCCACCAGGTCGATATGACGGAAGGGATCGAGCGAGATGCGCCCGGCCTGCTCGGCAGTCGGATCACCGAAATGACGCGCCACATACCCATGCGCCGCTTCATGCACGGTGATTGCCAGCAGCACCGGCACGGCCCAGACCAGGATATTTCTAATGATTTCGGCGGACATTCCGTTCTTTTCTCCGTTTTCTTTTTAATCAGCAGCAAGTCCAAAGGGTTCCAGGCTACCACGCCCCACCCGTACCAATTTCGGAGCACTGTCCGAGAGGTCGATCACCGTCGTCGCCTCGGGACGGCACGCCCCGGCTTCGATCACCAGATCGACCTCTTTTTCCAGCCGTTCACGGATTTCCCACGCATCCGTGAGGGGCGTTTCTTCTCCCGGCAACAACAGGGTCGAGGACAACAGCGGCTCGCCCAGCTCTTCCAGCAACGCCCCCACCACCGGATGTTCTGGCACGCGGATACCGATCGTCTTGCGCTTCGGATGCAGCATCCGGCGCGGCAATTCGCGCGTCGCTTCGAGAATGAACGTGTATGGCCCCGGCGTGCTCGCTTTCAGCATCCGGTATTGCACATTGTCGACACGGGCGAAGGTAGCAATTTCTGACAGGTCGCGGCACAACAGCGTGAAGTGGTGTCGCTCATCCACCCCGCGCAAACGGCGGATACGGTCGAGCAGCGCCGCATCACCCAGGCGCCCGCCCAACGCATAGGCGGAATCTGTCGGAAACGCAATCAACCCGCCCTCGCGGATGATGTTCGTCGCCTGCCGGATCAACCTTGGTTGGGGGGATTCAGGAACGAGGGAAAAAAACTGGGCCATGTTTCTCTCAGGTTAGGCGCAACCACACCGGCTCCAGGTCTGGCGGCAACGGGTTGCAACGCCCGATATCCACTGGGCTTTCGTATTCCCCATGAAAATCCGAGCCGACCGACGCCAGCAGGCCGCGCCGTCGGGCAAGCGTAGCGAAACGCTGCGCCTCTTCCGGGCTGTGCGCCCCAGCCACCACTTCTACACCTTCGCCCCCGGTCGCCGCGAAAATATCGAAAAGCTTTTCGAGTGCCACCTTCGAGAGCCGCTGGCAATACCGCGCCGGATGCGCCACCACCGCGATGCCGCCCGCGTCCCGTATCCAGCCCACCGCTTCTTCCAGGTCGGCCCAGCGGTGCGGGATGTAACCGGGTTTGCCATGCGAGAGATAATGGTCGAACACCGTCCGCACGTCCGGCATCACCCCGCTCGCCACCAGATGCCGGGCAAAGTGTGCCCGGCCGATCATCGCCGGGTTGCGCGCAAAACCTCGCGCCCCTGAAAGCATCCCGCCCAGCCCCGCCCGCGCCAGCGCGTCCGACATGCGTCGCGCCCGATCCTCGCGCCCCGCACGCACCCGTTCGAGGTTCGCCTTGAGCGCCGGGTTTTCCGGGTCGACGCCCAGACCCACTACATGCACCGTTACATCCTGGTACGTCACTGAAACTTCGACCCCCGGCACGAAACGCATTCCCAGCGCAGCCGCTTCATGTGCCGCTTCCGCCGTGCCATCCAGGCCGTCGTGATCGGTGAGGGAAAGCAGCGTAACGCCGTTGTCATGCGCTCGGCGCACGACGGCTGCCGGTTCGAGACAACCGTCTGAAATGTTGGAATGGCAATGCAGGTCTGCGTTCATCGGACGGATAATAGCAAAGCCCTGCCGTCACTCGAAACGCCCACCCGAAACCTGGGCGGCAATCGTTGTAGAATTTCCAATTCGGATTAAAACCCGGTCATCACAACACAGGGGGGAGACAGCCATGACCACCATCCGCGAAGAAGATTTCATCCAGTCCGTCGCCGACGCCTTTCAATACATCAGTTGCTACCACCCCCTGGATTTCGTCCAGGCGCTCGGTGAAGCCTGGGCACGCGAAGAAAGCCCCGCCGCAAAAGACGCCATTGCCCAGATTCTCACCAATTCCCGCATGAGCGCGGAAGGCCGCCGCCCGATCTGCCAGGACACGGGGATTGCCGTCGTCTTCCTCAAGGTCGGCATGGACGTTCACTGGCAGGCCAAGCGCAGCGTGCAGGAGATGGTCGATGAAGGCGTGCGCCGCGCCTACGACGACCCGAACAACAAACTGCGCGCTTCCGTGCTGCTCGACCCGGCCGGCAAGCGCCAGAACAGCCGCGACAACACCCCTGCGGTCGTCCATTACGAAATCGTCCCCGGCCACCACGTAGAAGTGATCTGCGCGGCCAAGGGCGGCGGCTCCGAGAACAAGACCAAAGTCACCATGCTCAACCCGTCCGACGACATTGTCGACTGGGTGCTCAAGACCGTCCCCACGATGGGCGCAGGCTGGTGCCCGCCGGGCATCCTCGGCATCGGCATCGGCGGCACGCCGGAAAAAGCCGTGCTGCTTGCCAAGGAATCCCTGATGGCGCCGGTCGACATCCACCTTCTGCGCGAAAAGGCCGCGAGTGGTGCAACGCTCACCCGCGCCGAAGAACTCCGGCTCGAACTCATGGAAAAGGTAAACGCGCTCGGCATTGGCGCGCAGGGGCTTGGTGGCCTCACCGCCGTGGTAGACGTAAAAGTGCTCGACTACCCGACGCACGCCGCTTCCAAACCCGTAGCGATGATCCCCAACTGCGCCGCCACCCGGCACGTCCACTTCCACCTCGACGGAACCGGCCCGGCCGTCCTCACCCCGCCCAGGCTCGAAGACTGGCCGCAAGTCACCTGGAAGCCCGACACCCAGTCCGCCACCCGCGTGAACCTCGACACCCTGACGAAAGAACAGGTCGCCGCCTGGAAACCCGGCCAGTCCCTGCTCCTGAACGGCAAGATGCTCACCGGGCGCGATGCCGCGCACAAGCGCATCCAGGACATGCTCGCCAATGGCGAAAAGTTGCCCGTCGACTTCACCAACCGCGTCATCTACTACGTCGGCCCGGTCGACCCCGTGCGCGATGAAGTCGTCGGCCCCGCAGGCCCCACCACCGCCACGCGGATGGACAAATTCACCCGCATGATGCTGGAAAAAACCGGCCTCATCGCCATGGTCGGTAAATCCGAACGCGGCCCCACCGCCATCGAAGCCATCCGCGACAACAAATCCGCCTACCTCATGGCCGTAGGCGGCGCCGCCTACCTCGTCTCCAAAGCCATCAAGGCCGCAAAGGTGGTTGGCTTTGCCGACCTCGGCATGGAAGCGATTTATGAATTCACCGTGGAGGACATGCCCGTGACCGTGGCGGTTGATTCCACAGGGGTCAGCGTGCATGAGACTGGGCCGAAGGAATGGCGGGTGAAGATTGGGAAGATTTAGGGTGGTTGGGGGGTGAAGAGGTTTGAGGTTGGATTGAGGGGCGGCAGGATGCCGCCCCTACAGTTCATTCGGAATAGATCATGTAGTTGCGTAGGTTATATCTATGCGCTATGATTTTTGAGTTTGGAAAGCGGTTAGGAGAATTAAATTATGAGCATCTACAGTAAGATAAGTGAAGAAATCAAAGGTGACTATTACGTTCAAAACTATCCAAATGACGGACAAAGATTCGTTGCTTGGTACGTTTTTAACATACTGCGCCAAGACAGGAATCAGACCAAGGAGGCGATTACTGACGGAGCGAACGATAAGCAAATAGACGCTATCGTTATCGATGATGATAGGCAAACCGTTTATATTTTGCAGGGAAAATACCTATCTGGTAGCGTTGTGGATGCCGAGCCACTTCGTGAGGTTCTTTCCTCTTGGGTGCAACTAAAAGATTTAGTCAGGCTTCAGTCTGTTGGAAATGAAAAACTTCAGAGCAAACTTTCCGAAGTCGCAGCAGCCTTTGAAGATGAATATAAGGTGTCATTTGAACTCATAACTACAGCACGACTTTCGGATGCAGCTACAGCCGATTTAGAAACTTTCCAACGGCAACTCATGCAAATGTCCGAGGATGAAGATTTTGATGCAACCATTGCCCTTGTCGATTGTGATGAACTTGAGCGGCGGTATGAGTTTGCTCTTGTAACGGACAACCCACAGATCAATTACACCATTGATCTTTCTGAAAGTAAATCTATGCCGATGGATATTGCAGGCACGAATGTTATTATCGCCGCAGTTCCCCTGAAGGAAGCGGTTAAAATCAAAGGGATCAGAGATGGTTCGTTATTTCAAAAAAATGTCCGTCAAAGCCTCGGCATAAGTAATGCCGTAAACAAAAAAATCCGGCAAACAATACTTGGTGACAAGCACAGTGATTTCTTCTTTTTTCATAATGGGATTACAGCGATTTGCAATAAAATGGAGTTAGAAGGTAACAGTCTAAAACTCCATGGATTAAACGTAGTCAATGGCTGTCAATCACTCACTACGATACATAATTGCAGCGAGGCAGTTAGGAAACATAATGACGATTTTGTTCTGTTTCGATTCTATGAAATACCACAGCGCGACCGCGCGGACATGATCAGCATAAACACAAACTCTCAGAGCGCGGTTAAGGCAAGGGATCTGCGGAGTAACGATAAACGTGTTCTCACAATAAAGAAAATATTTGAACAACGCTATCCAAAAGGCTATTTTGTCACGAAACGCGGTGAAGAAGCTCCCGCCGACAAGGATAAGGATTACATTATCGATCTTTCTGATTTGGGCAAATACATAATTGCTTGGTATTCTCAAAGACCTAATATTTCTTATGGTGAAACCAAAATTTTTGATAAATATTTTGAGATACTTTTCAAGAAGAGTTATAAGGCAGAGGATATTCAAGCATTAAATGCTTGGATGAAGGCAGTTCGTGAAGTATGGGTTAATGCAAACCCTCTTGATTTTAACGAAGCGTTACTGGCGATGAAAGCTTACGCACCGTTTCACCATCTGTACGCAGTGTCGATGATTTTTGCCATTGCAAACAAAGCATCTGACCGCGTACCCACACCGTCCGCAACTTGGGAAGCTGCACAAAAAAATGGGAAAACGGCTCAGCTGATCAAAATGGCCGGACGTTGTTTATCGTCTGCCTTAAAAAGCGCCGCAACTCATGCTACAGGACAAGAAAAAATTTTTAATCCAGCTAACTGGCTTAAAAACAAACAAAGTTTAACAGACATAACCGCTACAATATCTCCTACATTAGATGCATACGAAATGGCTAATAAATCCTTCTATGATGAGTTAATGTCTTCCCTGCAGATTGCGCCAGAATTTTTTGAGTATAGATTACAGGCGGACTAGAAATCATTCCTAGTTGGATAAGACCAAAGGCCACCATTCGACGGCTGTAGATTTTGACGCAAAGCGTCACTATTTTTATAATGCTTGCGATGCTCCGGTGTGTCACGAATGCGAAAAGGCGTAAGCCTTGAGCGCAATGCTGTATTGGAGATGAGGGCAGGCCCCTCGGAACCGGCGTACAGGCGCAGGTTCCAAACCGCCTTGAGCTGCGTCGGTAA